>Ga0065711_1031493_pt1 | contig 29505 bp, 21 predicted proteins | sample Hoacrofraction12_FD_59098 | JGI IMG/M metagenome (GOLD analysis project Ga0065711, IMG submission 59098) | Hoatzin crop microbial communities from Cojedes, Venezuela - Epithelial fraction 12 v2 (version 2) | ecosystem: Host-associated > Birds > Digestive system > Esophagus > Crop | place... | reverse complement strand
AAAAAAAAAAAAAAAAAAAAAAAAAAAACCAAAAAAAACAAAAACCACCCCAACCAAATAAAAAAACTCCAGCAGCTATTTCATGTTTGTACATTACATTCCTCTAACACTATGAGCTATAGAAGTACCGGACAAAGCAAAGAGTAAGTAATCTATGCACAGCTGAGGAAGACAACAAAACAAGGAAAATGTTATTCCATGAAGAAAACTAGATAGATCAAGCAGAACTTTAATTTCCTGAAGAACTCCCTTCAACATATTCTGTTTTTTCCCCACCCTTAAGACAGGCTAATCCCCACAGCAGTGCCAAGTATCTCTTTTATGGTTCATGCCCCTTATAAAATCACATACACTAATGTGCAATTCAAAGTGTTCTTTTTACCTAGATTAACCTGAAAATACTGACAGATTTTGCCTAATTGACGTAACTTCTCTAGAGAAAATTTCTCATCTGGAAAGAATCTCAAACTAAAAAGTCATGAACAGCACTGAAGGACTTGAAGAATTTTATACCTTTACAAATGTAAACCCTGGTCTCCTCTTAGATAGTTCTGAAGATGAAAGCCAAATTTAAAAAGTGAAATGTAAGAATACATAGCTCAAGGCAGTCATTTAAATCCTTACTGAGGTCTCTCTCATTCAGTAATCTCAGACATCTGGTTAAAACCAAGCAAAACCAGCAAAGCATAGTGGAGTATTTTATTTCCTTGAAACACAAACGTGAAAGACGTTTCTTCTGCAACAGAGTTAAGCCGCTTTCAACGTGCCCTTCTTCTGCAGCTGTTGAGTATGCCTGCTTTTTCACTTAAATGATGGTAACACACAATAATACCATCAATGGTGCAGGTGCCTCTGGCTTTCATTAGTCTAACATTTGACAGCAATTACACTGAGGCAATAAGCAAGTCAGAACATCCTTTGGTTCTGCATGCACTCTTGGCTAGTATTTTCCAAAGGTATTCAGGAGTTTGTAATCAACTCTCAAAGAACAATAACAGACACTTTCTTTTTGTGACAGTCCTTAAAGCAAAGATCATTTAATCTGAGTTTCTATCATCTAATCTGCTTAGCACACCAGTTCAAAAATTTGTACATTTCCCGCAAACAGTCTGTTTAGCAATGCTTATGTAGACATACAGCATTCATTTCTTCCCTTTCAACCAGGAATTCTGTTCTGAAACTGTAACACAAAAAAAATGTGCCTTGCTTTAAAAATAGTCATCAGAATCCAGTGAATACAAGACTAAAGAATACCAAAACTCTAATACCAGCATGAAGCAGTTTATAATTTGTCCCCAATTTTCTGTTGGTCAGGTTTCTCGACCTGCAATTTAAGGACAACACCAACCCATCTTAAGGGACATTACGAGATTCAGCTGTACACCACGCCTTGGAGATACTAAGCAGTGAAAGGGCCTGAATTCACTAAATACTTTTTTAACAGATCTCATATCTTAACAGGGGCTAAACAATTTCAGAATGATAATTTATTTAGTATATTCTATCCTGAATTCTGTTTCCAATTATTAGATTGTAAAACTCTTACAACATGATTTTGAAAATGGAAATTGTGTGCCCTTATCATGCTGGCACTCACACTTACTACTTGGTCTCAGCAGAGACTGCCACATTAGAGACACTGCAGAATCCTCTAGCAGGTGGAAAGTAAAATTACAAATCTGAGAACATTCAAGATCCTAACAGCTGCTTCATCGGTAACGCTGTAGTTTCTAAACAAGTTCTAGCAGGAATGATGCAGAAGTAGTTGAGTGCAACACTCCTGGCATCAGCAAGAAGCAAAACACAGCACTAAAGAAATGGGGTGAAAAAACATGCCCAGTCTCTTTCTTGCACTCTTTCCAACACAGCACATCTGGACACATTATTAAGCAGCCACAAAAGAAGTCTGAAATACAGATCAATCAGTTAGTTACCTCTGGCTGAAGTCAACAGACCAAGCAACACAATGTGGACACAGCAAATCTCATGCTTCAGCTCCAGAATGCATCAAGAAGTATTCTTCTTATGGATGTGTAACTGGCCAGTTTATTCTGGGTTGTTTTGTTATTTACCACGTACTTTTTCCAGAAGTATCTGAGATAGGCCACAGCTAAAGAAGCAACACAAGATCGTGAAAGGAGTCCTTTTTCATAGATCAGTGTCTAGTACGTCTTGCTCACATGCTCAGGCTCAAAATAAACGCCCAACGTGCATTGGCAAGGAATTTTTCATCTTGGTCAGATTATATAACAGAGAGAGGCTGTCTTCCATTTGTTTCCCTGCGGAAGGGAGTAGAAGTGGGTGAGGACGATAGAAGGTGCTTGCATTTGCCTATACCTGGGAGCTCATTTTGCACAAAGGGTTCAGCATGGCATGCTGAAATCAATTCCTCGCCACTGCAGGGCAGCGGTTAGACTTCAGTAGAACCTGCATGTTCCTTGGTTATCTACGTTTAATATATGTCAGCCCACAGCCCTGTAAACTCGCAGGGTAGGGGGATGACTGTTTGGTACCCCGTGACAGGAAGACATACCAGATGACCCCTTCCAGCCTTAAGTTCTGTAAGTCCCAACATCATCGATCTATTGACATTTACAGACATATCCGTATATCTGACACGGGTCAGCAATTTACAATAATGCATTTTATTAATATGTCACCAGAGTATACAGTAAAAGTCAAGGCGGTCTTGCAAAATATTTTGCCAGTGCCTATGCAGAGCTGTAATTCTTACTATTCTGCAAGGGATTTGATTTTAAATTGTAGTTCTAGAAAGCATTCTATTAAATTGAAATGTATTTTTAATAACTTTCTATAAATGAGTTGCATATTCTGCTGCTAGCTCTGTGGTATTGTTTATTATTATTACACTAAACAAAGGAATAGATCAAAATAACATATTTATTAGACAAGTTAATTAACGATTAAAAATAACAAACCTGCTGCATATTTCTCTAGTTTACTAAAGTTAACCCAGCAAATGGTTGTCACATTAAACATCTTAACTAAAAACACTGATCCTAAAACACTGCAGACAAAAGGCATCAATAATGCACACCAGCCAAGATGTAGCAAAATCTCTCTGCAACCTCACTCACTCTCACCCCTCCACAGTGAGTTTCAGCAGATAGTTCTTACATTTTCCCTTCAGCAGATGACTGTTAAGATAAAAGTGGGACTGATGCTGGCTTGTCCTGCAACACTGAGAGCTCAGAAGACAGACAAAAATAATGAAGCTATCTGGCCAAAAAGTGAGAGAGAGCAGCTCTCTATTCTTTGTTTAAATATAAATTGGATTGTTAATACAGGTGACAGCAAAAGGACAGCAAAAGATCAGCAAGAAGTGCCGTCTAACACAGTAAGTTCATGTAGCCTTCTCCATATTACACCACAGTCTCCCATCTCCCTTTATGAGGCAGAGTCATTTTTGTACCTGCCTGTAAAAGTTCCAAAATAACATTCCACAAAAAATCAAAAGCTCAACCAATACAATGGCACACCTTTTGTCAAAATATTTTCTTCTGGAAAACTCCCAGAGTCACTACTTCAGATTTAAACAACCTCCTACCATATTTCACATACTATAGGAAAAAAAAAAAAATCCCAATCTGAAATTAGAAAGCAATAAAAATAGCTCAGCTAATAAAGTCTCTTGTCAACAGACATCAAGCTAATTTCAAAACCATAAATCTTGAGAAATCAGGCTTTAATAATTATTATGGTCTCAATCTGCACTGCCTTTCAATACAAAAAGAACAGCATTAAAAAAATTAGAGGAACAAATAGATCCAGTTCTTGAAGAGTTCTACATTATATAGGGTTTAAACAGTTGGGTTTTTTTAAATTGAAGTGCCTTGTTACGCAGGGATAACCCAAACCCAGGCTCTTAATGAACATTTATTTATCTGGTCTTTATTTAAGCTACATTTCAGTGCTAATTGATGCCATTTAACTTTCCTGTATTTATTTTTCCATCAAAAGAAATACACTGAAAATATAAAAAATCTTCTACTGAATAGTTTTCTATTCTCCCAACACCCTGCACCTATCTATCAACAACTATTATTTACCTAGAGAGCCACTAAGCTCTGTTTTGGCTGATTGATTGGTAACTGATTCCTTATTAAGGCCCAATCATGCACACGAATATGTATGTGCATGCAGAAGCTTCTCCTCAACAGCTTTGCAAGGCTACCACAGGCATGCCTGATTTTTTTTTTTTTTTTAATACACCTCCTGGTTCTCTCTAGTCATTAGAAAAACAGGGGTAGGCAAGTCCTCTGAATGGAGGCAAGCAGCAGAAATACAGCAGTCAGTCTTTCACAAAAAGAAACAGTTTTGAAGTTTGTTGTCTTTTTTTAATCTGTGCTACGCTTAGGTAAAGCCCTACACACATCTCCACAGGGAATCCTGTCATTAGACAAGCACAAATGAATAATGTTGTCTGTTACAATATTTTCTTCCATGAAAGCAGATACTTAAAATATGGTATCAAGATTCAGCAGAAAGTTTTGGCAATTAATCCCACAAAAGTAATGATACATTATGAAGAACACTAGAAGGAAGTCAAGAGATCATCTTCTTCCCCAAGAGAGGTCCATTATACCCATGTCACCCCTATCACTCCAGCCAGCTGTTTTTCTCACTCGTTCTTAAAAGCTGACAGCAATTCCACAACACTCCCAGGTACTCCACTCCTCTGCTTCACTATGGAGAGACAGTAAATGTTTCAACGGTATTTAAGCTGAATCCCCCCTCGTTTCAATTTAAACACATTATGTCTTGCTTTACTCCCCAATAACACAGAAAACACTTTATTTCCTGCTCATGGCAGATGTTCCACACACTTCAAGACTTTCACAATCATCCCTCAGCCTTCCCTTCTCTAGAATAAATAACTCCAGCTTAGTAAATATTTTTCCATAGATCCCATCAAGTTTTCCAAGCGGCTGACAGTCGTCCTTCGTTCTCCAGCTGATCCATCTCAATACACAGCAGTCAAACCTAAATGCAGCACTCCAGCATCAGGCCTTGTAAGTTCTCTGTGGGGCAGAGTAACATTGCATGCCTTGCAGTTCAAAACATCAGCTTCCCAGCATGATGCACCCTCTCCCCCATCTTCTTCCCCTCCAACAGCATCACATTGTGGAACCATTATACCTCTCAGATCCTCTTCTGCACACTGCTGTCTATCCACCTGTCTTGCATCTGAAAAGCTGAGCATTTCTGCCCAAGTAAGAAGTCTCCAGCTAGTCCTATTTTACTTGGTATATCTTTGCCAGGTTGTCAGAACGATTTTGAAGCCCCATACTGTTCTTCAATATACTTGCATTCTTCCCAGCTTGTTGTCTGCTACAAACATGATAAATGCCATCTATTCCACCATCTAGGTCACTAATGAAAAATAATGACAAAAGCCATTCATCCGGGTTTCTTACACCTGCAGCCCATTGTAATTTCCTGCTTAGTGTTTCTACCCTACATGCAATACAGCAAAAGGTATCTTAAAAGCAATAGTATCCCTGCCCCACACTCCTGTGCCCCCCCTCCCAACAGATCTGCTGGTATGGCTTGTTCGTAAAACTTGGCTTAAAAAAAAAACAAAACAAAGTTCAGATTTACAGAGCAGTATTCTAAAAGCTTTCTGGATTTAGATATACATACTTGGTACTCCTGACAGACTCATTTCAACCACAAAAACAGCTGTATTTTTAAAGGTAAATGAAAACATTTTAAGTGTCTTCTAGCATAATCTAGGAGAGAAGCATTCACAAAGTATGACAACAATCTACAAAAACTCATCTTCAGCAGCACCTCAATTCTACTAAGAACCACAGAACATTGGAGGCTGGGTCTCAAGGCCTTACCCACATGCCTGGTTTAATCCCATTTCCATCGCATGCTGTGTTCAAGTGGGATGTCTGTCTAGTCACCTGACTGTAAAATACTAACATGTAGCAGAGGGAAAAACAGCATTCCCAACGTCTGTGTTTCCTGCGCCACCTTTACAAAGGCACAGGTGAGCTTTTCCATTCAAGCTGGAACAGCAAGAATTGTTTGCTCCCGGCCACACGCTCAGCCCTATGTTAGGGACACCTGGATAAGCATGTTTGTCTCAAATGCTATGCTTGCCATCTCTGCCTCGGGGCATGACCACACTAATCATTCACGAGTGAAGCCACTGGGATAAGAGGAAATGCGATTACATGCAATTACACTGTCTTTTGAACCGTGGCAACCAACACACAATGAGTGTAAGAGACTCCCAAAACCTCTGTCACCCTTTTAGACCGTCACTTGCTCCCACCATCCCTTTCAGGCAAGAATGGCAATACTATGGATTCACTTTTCCCCAGTACTCTTCCTGACCTTCTCACATGCCTCTGAGAGCTGTCACAACACTCAGTAAACCTCACAGGTCTAAGCTTAACTGGCTCACCAGGAAAAAATGTGACAGAGAAGTGGAAACACTGCAACATTTGGGAGAAAGGACAAGCAGACAGAGAAGGCAGAGAAGAAAAGCACATGGATGGCAGGAAAGTATGCTAATGCCACATCAGCACAGTCATCACAACTCGGGGAACATGGATTTTTTAAAGACTGAAGAGGCAGAACTGGCTAATTAGCCCTTGCAGAACAGAAAGGTATCCTGCCAAAGCAGCATTTTCCTTCTTGAAGTCTACAAGACAAGAGCTCTGTCATGCTGCCATCCATCCCCGCCTTTCCTTTTCAGCCCGTCACAAAAGCCACCCACCTTCCTGCTGCCCACAGTTTTGGCTGAAGTAACCTGTTCAGTTTCTGCAGCCTCCAGTCTCACAGTGAGCTATTAATCCCTCCCCAAGCACTGCTCATGCTCCTGCCCCTCATTTTAGTCACAAGAGCCATCACCCATCCTCCCATACACAAAGCACTCGGCAATCAGACTGTTGGCATGCCTATCCCCATCTGAAAACTACATTCACAGAGTGATTCCTGCAAGCCTAAACCTGGCTCAGGATCCCCGCCCCAGCTCTCCACTACTCTACCCCACAGAGCACACCTGCAAGGAAGGCGCTCGGCTTTAGGCAAAGGCTGAAAACACTAGCGGATGGAAAACCTCCAAAAAAACAGAAGTGTGTCAAGAGAGGCATCCATTCCACAAAACTTTGTAAGACCCATAATTCCCACGGGGAGAGGAAAGCAGATACTTGGAGGAAGGGAAGTGAACAGGGTCCAGAAGTTTTAGGCAGACAGAGAGCTGCTTGTAGAGGCAAAACTGTCCACAGCCACAAACATTATGGAGTACGTTCACAAGCGACTGACGAAACAAAACAGCCACTGTGACCTAACTATACAGCAGGCACCACCCCCAGCCATGGACAACAGAGGCCCTGGAAGTCAGCATGGGGTGCCTCCTCCTGCCACGCTATACCCTGGCTGCTTTAAAGCTTGAAAGTCTGTCTATGGGCCACGCACACATGTAAGATCAAACCAGCCTTCCTCCTCCTCCTCCAACTCTTCCTGTAGCTGTCTCAACTGTTATTTCCCAGCACTATAGTATAAAGCCTTCAGAGGAAGATGCATCAGGATTGTTAGCACCTCCCAGCTCGTTCAAGATCTCTGCCAGTGAGGACATGCCCACTTTGGTGCTCCTCCATGATCCAGCTGTTGTCCCAGGTCCTCCAGAAGCAAGCATTCATGTTCTGAAATACTATCTCACTGCCAGTCCCTCTCACATCTAGCAGCAACCTCCTCATACTGTCACTGAAGTAGCTTTCACTCTTCTCACGGCACAGGTTAACCAGCAGAATCCATTCCTCAGAGCACCACCCTGGCTTTTATAGGAGGGCAAGGTCTTGCTGGAAGCACAGTTGTGAAAAGAAAAGGGGAAAGGCAGACAATCACGAACAGCTAAAAGGTTCAGAAAGGGACCCATCATGGGGAGAGTGACACAGAAGGTAGTCTGGGTAAAATAAGGACTAGCAGATATGAAAACTTAGTGAAAGAGGAAGGTGAGAGCCAAGAAGGATTATGGGTCACAGACAATAGCCAATATGTTGAAAACATGCCTGCCAGAAGATGTAAGGCAGGCAGATCCCTGATGTTCACTAACTGCCTCTTATACCTGACAGCAGATACTTAGAATATAGGTGATCTTACTGCTATGAGAGGAACGAATACGTTGCGCAGAAATCTGAGTGTTTCTTTCCTTGCAATAAAACCAAACATTTATTTGTATGTTATACCTCACCTTTAATCGCCACCAAAAAAATCACCAGCAAAATTAAAAAAAAAAAATAAAAAAAAATCTATCAACAGAATTCTTTAAGCAGAGCACAGGTTCATCAAACAATCATGTAATCTCCCCAGAGCCCCACCATGACCCCAATCCTACACAGGCTAAATGTGTGCATGCTAGAAATTGCACAGCCTCAGAAAGCTCCCTCTGTAGATTAAGAGAGTATTCAAATCTTCGTAGCATCAGTGCCAAAAAAAAAATCAGTTCATCAATACAGCATAGGACAGCCTGGATCATGCAATTCATGAGGACATTACAACTCCTTTGCGACCAACAATTCTTTCTGACAAAACTTTGAATTTTCCTTAACTGAAGAAAACTGGACTTCCCAAAATTAATGCCAATAGGAAAAAAAAACAACAAAGAACAAGAACCTGTTTCATATGTCAGAATTTTGAGGTTTACTATTTGAAATTCAAGCTGCATTGACTAGCAGTGGCTACCCACACTATGTTCTTCTGCCAGTTTTCTCACTGGGTAAGTACCTTCTCAGGCAGCAAAATGAAATAGGTGGTTATACGGTCATTTGTTCTTCTTGCGTATGTCACACAATTTTTAAGTTTTACTAGAACAAATATCAAAGAGAAATAATTTTACTCACAATGCAACTTCTGTTCAAAGAACAAGTGAGAGGACACAGCCAACGCTAATTTAAAAATACTTACAGCAAGTATCTTTCCAAAATATTTTTGTTATTCCACATGCGTCTATCACATTTGCCACTGAGAATTTAGTCACATAGTTATTTTGCTCACCCCTAGACCCCAACCTGCTGCTCAGAGATCACTGCTGCCTTGCCTCAGCAGCTCACATTTCCAGCCATTAAATTTCCCTAGCATTTTCCCTCTGCTCTTGCTATATGCTTTACTGCTTCTATGTACACAGAAACACTGCAGACACCACAAGCTGCCAGTTCAACAGGTAATGCAGGATACAAGGGCAGAACCAACAGAAACAGAACAATTCACTGAAAAAGGCCACAAGCTGGAGAGCAAGAACAATATGTTAGCTAATTCATCAGACCTCCATCCCATCACTCTTTCTTTGCCTCATTTTGTCAGGTTCGCTATTTAAGTTTTACTAGTGAACTGATAAGGTCTTTGCTACCGCTACCTCTTTCTAGAGATTCAATTATTTTAGCATCCCAGCACCTGCTTTCACATTGCCAGTAATCCGTCAGCCATGAGATCTGGCCCTCAAAATCTAGACTGAACCTCCTGTGTTACATAAGAGCTATTTGCTTGTATACAAATATTTTAAATATTTAAAATTTCATTTAAACTATTCTACAGCAAAAACATTTTTAAAATTTAGGCAAAGCATGGAGGCACCCAGACACCTGATTTTCTTTGCTCCCTCCAAGCAATTCCCCCATCCTGAAATTCTGCAACATCCCTACAGGACAACAACTTGACCCTAGAGGCTGATTTCATGCTGCTTTTTCCCTGTGGCTTAATTTGATCACAATTTTGATAAAGAATTACTTAAGATTATTTTTCATTCTTGACCCTGTCCTGTCCTTGCCTAACAAAGGTGCCAGCAGAAACAAAATTCGACCAGGGCACAGCACACCCAGAGCACTGTGAAGAAGCATAGTACCTGGTCAAGCATGGGCCAGGTGATAATTTACATTACTTGGACACCACAGCACTCACAGAGTAACAATACATAAATATCACATTACACAATTAAGCTTTAAAACCTGAATGCCTTATTTTCTGGACATCAATGCTCCAGAGGTAGCCATGTTGCTTCAACAAATCCTGTGATGTTCTGGGTCTTGAACACATATCCATGTGATTAAAGAATATAATGGACAATGCTGTATGAACCTATATGTCCTATTAATACAACAAAGAATAGTTTTTAAATGCACAAAAACATCTTCACTACCTGACATTTTTTTGTAGGTATAAAGACTGTGTGCATATACACACAATGAGCATGAATTTGCCAGTAACAAGGTTTCATCAAGCTTCAAAATATCCTCAAGCGGTGCATCTATCCTTCACTGAAAATGGACATGATGAATTACATTAAAACAGCTAGCTCCTTTCGCTAACATGTGATATGATAAATCATAAAGAGAGGATGTCACTGTGTAAAACCCACACATGCAATAGTAAAACATGAGTCAAGAGAACATGCAGAGAGATGTAATGATATTAATATTGGTACAATTGAAGCGAGGATGCAAATGTGCATGTGAAAGCGCCAAAAGAAACAACAGAACAAGATTAAATGGAATGGCCTGTACTGATAGGCAAGGACATAACTAACAGCAATAAACTACCAAGGGACGTGTTGTTTATATCACAACCAGGCCTGTTCTCTCCACAGCACAAAGGACTCATCCGCAGAAGACCCAGCGCTGGCAACAAGGCTACACAGCACGCTGCACACGCCATTGCTCTTCCCCTTAAACCAACACAACTTTAAAACAAGGAAACACAGACAATGGGCATCAGACTTGTGTAAAATTTATGCAGGCTGAAATAAGCAAGATTGTGGGGGCAAAGGATCGTGCTATGCTGTTTGCTCCTAAAGCATACAAAAAAAATGTCCAAAACTGACTTTTCCACTGTCAGTCACAAGGAACCCAAGAGATGCGATGAGGATTCAACAGCTGGTGGCCCTTGTCCCTCATGTCACACACAAGTGACCTGCCCAGACACGTAGGCTTTTTGAAGTATTTTGAATTCCTTGTTCAGAAAATGCATCAAAATCTCAGTAAAGTACATATAAGACTTAGCGTTCATTAACAGATCTCAAAAGAAGTTGTCAGTGTAGGAATCTCCTTTGTACAAAGGAGGTTTTTTTTTTACGAGTTCATAAAATTTTATCATCTGGTTTGATGCTATTCAGCATTTTCATCAGTGATAAGGAAATTAAAGCCACTGCTGAAATTTCAAAAGGTGAAACATTGAAGAAATGATAAATATTGAGGATGACAAGGTTGTCGCATACGAAGCAATCTGGATCACTTGGTAATCTGTGCTCCTTTAAAGAAAAATGTATTTTAATGACAAATGCAATGTTAAGCATCTAGAAACATGAGTGTCTGCTGCACTTAGGAAGCCACCATTAAGAAAAATAACGTAGGGTGCTTAGAAGACATTGTTCTCCCAGTGTGTTGCTGTGACAAAAGGTGCCGACAGAAACACAGAGCTATAAAAGGGAGATAGGATTTTTATGTCTCCCCATAGCATGAGCAAAACATCACAAAATCAGACTTGCAGGAAAAAAAAAATTTCTCCTCAATGACAGCAGTATGAAAACCTTCACAGTTATGGACTTCAGTGTACTTAGTTTGTCAGAAAGACAGAGATGTGGTTATCGAGCACCAGACAGTATACCAACTACAGTACACTGCCACCAGGGGAAAAAGCAGCCAAAAGAGCACATTCGGGTTTAACAAAGAAGCGCATACAGAAACGGCGCTACTAACACTTAACAACAAAGCATATGCACCTTAAGAATTAAACATGGGCTATGGATAGTATCCATCTGAGCACAAACCATCCATGGTAGCACTGAGAGATTCACTACCTGGCAACAATAATTACTTCACTTTCCAAATTTAAGATAATGGTAATCTCCCAAATACTTTAAGACTAAAAAGTGACTAGTTTTCTTTTTATAACTAACGCTTTGTTGTTTATTACAAGTGTACAAGATGAATATATTGGATACAGTAATTTGAAAGTCCAAAGCAGATTTCACCTTACTTCAAACTCAGATAAAGCTGAAGAAAATAAGCAGATATAATGGAAATGAAAATCAGATGGAAGAAAAAAAATACCTGATTCTACTTTCAGGGCTCTAAAGTGCAAGACCTTCTCAGTTCTACACACAGCCTCCACTCCTTCCAGAAAAGCCCTCTGTCTTTGACATACTGTGCAGCAGTACTGTTACTTGCTGATATCAAAACAGTTATTCTTGACTTTGACACCAAAAAAGCCATTTTTTTTGTTATGCTACTATGCCTGAAAAACTCTAAACATGGATGCAACTAACCCAACAGAAGAAAGACACTCTTTTTTAGATCTAATTTAGATCAGCAAGCGAAGTCTGTTGCTCTAACACACAGGCAAAGAGTGATAAAAGCACCTGATGCACATGCAATAGAACTGGAACTTTATGAATAGGTGATAAGCTGTACCCACAGAACAGACTGCACCACCCAAGCTATCTGAGTCTGGAGACAGAAAGGGCCAGCTCCTGCCATTCTGGGCTTACAACCCTACTTGCCTGCCTGTTTTGCCCCTCCACCTCCTGCCAAAGGTGAACACACCACAGAGACGTGCAACAAGGACTTTTCTGGGGGCAACCTTGCCCCACATCCCTCCCTCTAGGCACATAGAATTCCTTCAGCTGCCACCAGAGGGAGTCTTCTATCACCACACACTAATTTGCAGTAAAAATTCCTGCCAACAAAAGGTATGTGAGCTACGGCCGTAGACGCAGACACTCTGAAGAACAAACATCTAAATCTCTGTACTTTAGGTATAACAATGGTACTTATCAAAACATTCACCTCAGGTCAGCCTGTTTACTTCATCTCTACACAAACAGTAGTAGCAATAAAGTGTACACAGAAGAGACCTACAGCAATACGAATTCCCAGTTCAACACTGTTTCATAGCCTGAGGAACCTATTGCTCATTTAGGTGTAACTGCTGACACGTGCTCTGAAGAAAGTTCTCTAAGCATTCGTTTTTCTCCTGCAATAATTTTAACTGGATGTTACACATTACTGTAACTTAAGGCACTGAGATTCTCTCAATGAAACCAGATTGCACAGCCTGTGCACTTTCAGAGAAAAATAAAATCCAAACAACCCCTAAAACTTTCACAGAGAAACAGAGATTTTATTTCAATTACAAATACAAGTTTTAAGTAACTGGAGTATCATCTCAAGACTGCATTTTGAATAGCTTTTATAATTAGCATGGAGAACACTTCTCAAAAATCTAGTATTATTTATAGTGATCTGTCTGAAATTGTTCAGATAACATTCTCCAAAATTAATCACTATTTTCCAGAACTTAAGTTTCTGTCTTCAGCTATAATGAACAAAATTTGAATTTCTGCACTTCGCAAATGATGTACCACCACACAAGCAATTTCAACACAATAGTGCCCTTCTGCAAAAATACATTCAAAGAACAAAGCTCCTAAGATGCATGCATAGCATACACACAGGTCCTGAAACATACATACAGAAGACAAGGGAAGCAGCAATGCTTCTTACATGTTTTGGGGTGCTTGGAGGCTTTTGTTTGTGTTTTTTTTCAATTCTTCACAGTTGCTCAGAAGTAATTTCCTTGACTGTCTTTTGACAGTTGTGTCCTTCAAGCCACAAAGAAGCCTATACAATTAGGGAGATAAAACTCAAAAGCAGCTGTTGGGAGAGTTAGGCTTGTACTATAAATGTGTTCCACTTCTGGGGGTTTCCTTTGGGTGTTCTGGCATCTGATCTAAACACTTTTCCTTATCGCAAGTCACCCATATACATAGACAATCTTTTTACAGATAAATCTATCTGTAAGCACACAGAAACTGTCAATCAAATTCCAGTTTTGTCCACCTACGTGACACTGACCTTGGAGTATTTGTTTTTTTCTTGAAAAAGTATGGTTGGCATGATTTCACAATTCCATTCTACTCAATTTCTCATTCCCACTTCTTCCCCTAGGTTAACTGATAATCCATATCTGTCATTGATAAAAACTTCCTTACAAAACTGTTGTTAACTTTCTTGAAACTTATTTAATTAAGCCCCTAATCAATCAGCAGTTATAACTAGTGTTTCTCTTTAATTCTTGTCTGGTCACACTCTTGTGTTGCTGTTACCCAAGGATATCAGCTCCTTCACTGTAATGTATAAATGAATTTTATGAAAATTCTGTGACCAACTTCGACATTTCCACAGGTGCAAGCAGATTATATCATTGCTGCTACTGAACTAGAGTCCATATTTTCTAATTTCTGAAATTAGTTTCAGAGATGTCAAGAGAAGGACAGATGCAGCAAAAATAAATACATAAAAGTTACCTAGCTCTGAATTAAACTGAAATTGACAGGTTAAACAAAAGAAAAAGGAAAAAGAACTGATATAGTCTAGAAAGTCAGGTATTTTGTTTCTACGGCAGGTGCTTTAACCACTGAAGCTGTAAAGAAAGGAGGAACCTCCTCTAACTACCTGCTTACTTATTTTTAAGTATTACTCCTTCTGAAGGCTTCTCTCCACCTAACAGAAGCCCGTTGTTAATTCATTTTTAGGAGAAGGGCATTTTAAACCAGAATACACCTACTTCAAGCTGAGGGTAATTTTGAGCCACAGCCCTGGAGTTCATATCCTATCTCTCTGTAGTTCTCATTTAGCTGTACTCTGTGGCTACAGGAAGGAAACAAAGAGGATAAAGACATCGATGCTTTAAAACCAGTGATGTAACTCACTCAGTTAATCCAGAACATACACTGAGATCTCTCCTCCGGAAACCTACTCCACTAGATACACTCTGAATGTGTAAAGGATAGGGATTTTTTAGATGCGATCGGGCATTCTCTGGTTCATCAGACGATCCACATGCTTCACACACAGATGTTAGCAACACTTAACTCTGATCAAATTAAATCTGTATTTCTGGATCTGGCTTAACATTAAGCACAAATGTCTCCCTTGATATTCAGAAATCTTTGGGAAAAAAACCACATCAATAAAAATATCATAACAATACTTAATTAATCCTTCCCTGTAGTGGCAGCATGCAGAAATACACTTCCATATTATTTTCTGATTGATAGAGTTGCGAAGTCGAATAGTAACAGCCACGCAGGTTTACAATCACGTTCAGCTTACATAAAGTCAGTTTTGCTGCTGGACACAGCCTTAGAGAAAGTTCCCAGCCATTCATTCTGACTCCATTTCACCACAGCCTGCCGCCAGCAAGGCATTTGTGCAGCTAGACAGTCAAACATGCTGAAGAACTTGCACGAAGCTAGTTGCAACACGGCTCAGTTCTGCCTGTGTCCACACAAGCACTCAAGCCAGCAAAGCCAGGGGGTGGATGCTCTGAGGATGGAAAAACTCACCTCTTTCTCAACCAGCAACACTTATCTCAATTTATGGCAACCATGCTAAAGTTAACTTTAACTTTTAAACATGTTTTTATCTTCAGTTCTTCCTTTAGGAGTTGCTGTATAATAACTATGTAAAATCAGAATTGGGTTTAACCATAGGAGGCCCACAGTAAGCATAACTTATTTCAGGAGATCCAAAATGAGGCCCCACAGCCACAGACAATCTGGGGAAGAGCAGAAAAGTTACATCCGTTCCCTCTCCAAGTTCCCTATAATTTATGTCCTCAATCCCCTCCCACACTTCTGGCATCAAGCTGAGCACATAGCTAAGTAAGTCCAAGAGCTCTGGATGGCTCAGCAGAATAGCTAGGGAAAGGCTGGTAACTCCGTATCGGTCAAATATCACTTCTTTTCAAATGATCTGTTATTCTGTATGCTTCCTGCCAAATACCCACTGTTCCATATAACCATGTTATATATACCACATATAATATACCATATCCCATCCCATGGAGACTTAGAATCAGTAGCCTCCTTTATGTTGTCATAGAAAATGTATTTTTAAATTATCTGCATATATATGGAAAAAATCTGTATGGGCCAGTCAGTCTAAAAGAGGTATAAAAAACAATGAAACAGATATAAAAGAAAGCTTAAATATTTTGCACTGTAGCTCTTTGAAACATACACATACTGAATCATAAGCAAGGCACCTTTCCGCATGCATCTGTCTTTCCTTCCCTCCTCTGATTGTATCACACCAGAGAATAAGAGATCATTTTGGGGGACAGGGGACGCACAGCACATAATCAGTGCCAGTCATTCATCAACCCAAACCTCACTATACAAGCTTCTCTACTTAATCACCTCTGAACCAGCTCTCCCTGTCCTGCTTAAAGGTGCGTCTTTTGCATGCCATTGGCTCTGAAGCTCCAGAAGACAAACTGATACACCCACCCAGAGCCATTCAGGACCTCTGTATGTTTATTGAAATAAAAATAGAGGACCTTCTGAAATTCAGTCTTCATGTCAACATGCATACAACATGCAAACAGAGTAGCAAACACTGCCCACAAACACAACCACTGATACTACAGCCCTTGCTAACCTCAGCACTATAAGCCCCGTTAACTAAGACAGCAGTATTAAAGATATTTTAAAATACCATCTGCAGAATCCTAAGCACTTTAATAACTAGATATGATAATGCTGACACGGGGCTATTCGTTTACTATACTGAAGTCTCAGCAACATTACAGAATGTGCACTTACATCTCAATGATCAGCTATAAAAACATGCATATGAATGCAACTGAGGTGATTGCCGTTCTTCAGACTCGGAGAAAAAAATCTAATTACATTCAGTGTCAGGTATCATAGCAAGAATAAGCAAGGTCATGGCTACAGATAAAAAAAAGAAGAGTCTCAAGAGCCACTTTCTGTTCTCGCTGCAGTCAACAGGAGTTTAGCCATTAACTTCAACAGAGGCGGCCTTTTGCCCACACAACAGTCTCAGGTTAATATAAAGCACCAAAAGCACCAAACAAAGGCACCAAAAATCACTTTCCTTAACTGTTTTTCTCTCTACCATTGCAATAATTGAACACATTGATTTGGAACAAATTGATGTGGAATTAGTTTTACATTTTTTTGATTTTCCTTAAATAATGGGTTTGCTTACTGTACAGTATAAAATTCTTTATGTGTCAGAACCTAAAATAAGACAGTCTTTTCCAAGTCAGCAGATGTTCTATGTACAGACGTCTGGTATGCTATTTAAGTCAGAAAAAGAGCACTTAACTGCAGTTGCCCAGAGATCACAGTTTCAGTTATTCACATACTTAATCTTACTATCACCAAAAGCTACACTGCACTATGAAGTTGAAAACAAGTATAGAAAAACAAAACCAAATAACTGGCCTTTTGTGCAAGTGTTTAGGGTTTTACTCGTAATGTGTTGTCACATTAATACAAGCTTATTCAAGTATAGTGATAACCTTATAGTCCTAAGGTATTTGAAAGAAAGGAGTACGTGAGCTGGTTTCTTAAGACATTTTGCTGTGTTCTCATCCCAACACTTTCTCAATAAAATACTAAGAAAGAACAAGTAATAAACCAGATACAAACAAAAATATAAGCTTTAAAACCAAACAGCTCAAAAACACTTCAAAAACAAAGCCATGGTACAGAAATCTAAGCAAATCACAACCCATAGTATCCGAGTTCACATCTTTGTAACTCAGTGACAATTTATACAAGAATATACAGTCTTTACTTCCACTAATCAAAACAGTAGCTTAACAACCCTATATATTTAGTAGAACTCATCTATTCTTTGTTCCTACCTTTTTATCCAAGGCCCGATCACGGAATTTCATAAAGGAACAGTTTTACTGATGTGTTAAGTTTCATTCATATCATTCATGAAGAAACCAAATTTCTTCCTCGACTTTTAACATAAGAAATCTTCAATACAAAACAAAAACTTTAACGTAAGAATTTTTTGTCACTTTGCAAATCCCTCCTCTGGAAGAGGGGAATGGGCATAAAAAAGGTCACCGCACAATCCACAGGTTTCCACTTACAATCTTAATTTCATTGTATGTATTTTAAGGCAGACCAGTTGCCACATTTAACCTTCATTTTAACTGTCCTGAAAAGAATACTATCTACTCAAAAACTGTCATAACTACATACCATACTGTGAGCACAATAGTAAGAACTTCATGTACTTACAAACTTCCTCTTCTTGGAAGGCTCAACTCCTTCTGCAACAGAAAAAAAGCTACACTTTATTACGAATAAAATTTCTTTTAATTCAAAGTTGTCTTTTTAAGACATGAACTGTGATTCTCCCATCCCACCAGCAGCAGATAAATAGAAGTGGTGTATTTGGACTACTGTACGAGATGATACAGATTTTACATGCACCACCTTTTACTTGTTGCCTTCCACTCTTATCTGAAATATTAACATTTGCAATTGGAAAGGTCTATGCCTTTTTGTAGCAGCAATAGTAAAATATTTCAAACAACAGACTGTCATTATAGAAAAGGCTTACAGTCAGAGCTATGATGCATTGACACCAGTATTATAATTTGAAAATGTCAGTGACAAAGATATACTAAGTTCTTTACAGCATCCACCATTTGCAAAAGTTGTTAAAAATAGGATCAAGACCTAAATAGGGGACCAGAGTCAGCAAGCTTCCTACCCTGTGTTCTTCAACCCAAAAAACATGAAGTACATAACAGTTTGGTCAATTATAAATCACTGTAATTTACTGCACTCTTCTGCAAAGTACTAGCATAACAACAGAATCACTGTTCTTAAGTATTTCTACAACTTTTGCTGAGAAGAGTTAAACTACTGTTTGCAGGACTGACAAGACAGCCTGCTAGCCAAATTGAAACTGAAGACAAACTTTTTACTAGCATTTCAGTGCAGAAGAAAGCCACAAGATCCATGAAGCTTAGTGCATCAGAAATAGGCATAATATGTACACCCACATGTAGATTATCTTGTATTGTATAAATCACAGACTAGCTAAGGCTGGAAGGGACCTGTGGAGATCCTGTGCCCCAGCCTGCTGAAAGCAGGGCTAAATACAGCAGGTTACTCAAGACCGCATCCAGCTGGGTTTTGAACACGTGCAAAGATAGAGACTCCACAATCTCCCTGGGCAATCTCTTCCAGTGTTCAACTACCCTCGCTTTTTTCCATTTCTCACACAAACTTACGCTCCGAATGCTACATTAGTTAAGTTTTCTTTGCAATCACACCCAGCAGGGAGTATCACCTGTTTTTAAACAAAGGGACAACTTGTCTGAGGTAGAGGATACATGTTCAGATACATTTAAAGTTGAAGAGCATCATGAAATACAGGGTTGCATATGAGAATGATTCAAGTTAAGTGGACAGATGTCTTTCATCACTCAGTTACATTATTATATGTTTACTTCCAACATCCACATGAAAGGCTGTTTTAAAGTATGTAACAGACACTCTATTTTCCATTCTAGAAGTTATCAAAGTGAATAATTGCAACATTCTCTTTCAAAAGTAAACGTATATATATACAGGTTGTGCATGTGTGCACACGTGTGTTTATTTCACACAGCATACAAAGTTATAGGTACTGACAGTAAACGCACCCGAAAAAACAATTGAATGGATAAAAATAGTTCAGCCAGGCACCTCAGAAAAGGCCATAAGGGAACGAATAACTATGTATTCTTTAGAGACTTTTAAACGGTTTGCAGTAAATAAAGTCCAGGCTGCTAAGTGAATGATAAGGATTAAAATATCAAGTAGCTGCACAATTCCTGAGCACAGCCCATCCTGTTCAATGAATGAGGAAGGAAAAAATAGTGTGAAACAATGTAATTAGAGATCACAACGCAAAGGCACAAGAGAGCAGAATTAGGGGCCTTGGTAACAAATTCTGGCGCTTCCTAGGAAGTTCCAGCAACTGTTCAGAATTTGCAATTTAAAACAACATCTTTTACTATAACATGTGCTTAGACACAAAAGAACAGTTACACCTGCATACAATATTGCATTATGAAGCTGAGTAATTCCCCTAAATTTAAAATGTCACATTCATCATGGACAAAATGTAACTGCAATTTAGAACCCACGTACTTCCCTTTGCATGTTTTTTTTCTTTAATGTTTACAATACCATTGTGTTTTCTTTCTAATGTAAAACTTTACTTGTAATTCTAGGCACTGTCATACTGTAACAGACAATGACTGCAGAAAAAACTGCCAAAATGTGAAAGCAAGAATCATACCTGGTTTTGCATCCTATTTAACAGAGTTGCAACATGTACTTTAAATTTGCTTCCTATGTTTCAAGCCTTTTTTATTTTTTTTCAATCAAGAGTGCTTTGGTTATAGTTTATCATTGTAACAGCACAGCAAAAGACAGACACTGCCTTCTGACAACACTTTAAATCGCATTAATCTCTTGGCCCATTCTCATGTACGACATCCTGAAGCACTACTGACTACAGAATAAGGTTCTCTAAGAGATGATTCACTGTAATGACTTGCTGGTAAAGATGTTAAGAACTGCCAAACTCTCCCCATATAAAGTAAAAAATGAAAAAAAACCTCGAGTATGAAACTCATACAGGAAGATTTACAACACATTGCAAATAAAGCATTTCTAAAGCTGAATTTTCAAACAGTATAGACATAAACAAACAAAACAAGGAATGAAATAAAACAGGTACCTGGGTAATATCCATATCCTAATTTTTCCTACATATCACAGCACTGATGTTAAAATGCAAGGTCACTTCTCTCACGCTTCTTTTTTAGCTTGAGTATCTCCATGACAAACCCCCCCCCAACCCCTCAAAACGTACTGCTGAAGCTTGTTTTTCTGTCTCAAATCAGGCTGAATTTTTACAGCTCCTACATGATTTTATAGCATCACTTAGGACTCACCTGCCCCAAGGATTTTTGCACAGCCTGAAAAAAATATCAGATTATCAGCCATGTCAGTACAGACTTTCCTACTCCAGACAAGGCCCACCAACATTATGCTGGCTTTGTAATACTACAGCCAAGCTCCACAGCTGGATCTACACAAAGCAGATGGGAAAAGTCTAAACATGCTCTACATGGGGTTAACCTATAGCTTACGTTAGTGAAATCATTTATTTCCTGGGTACATAAAAACCATGCGTACCATTCAAAAGCTAAAAATGCCATTTTTATGCCGTTTCTCCCAGTTGTTTTACTCGCAGCCACTGAAAACAGGGAAGCACTGAATGACACTATACCAAAAATCACTCAGTTCTTCACGTTTGCAACGCTCCAGCTCAGATCTCTGTTACACTGCAAATGACCTAGAACGACTTCACAGTTTTCTGGCATTATGCTGTTTCCTTTCTGCAAGTCTCAATAAAACAGACTCAAAAACCTGGCTGTCCTAGTTCCGCTGCGCAGAATGCAACACATACGGACTGCTGAAGGTGAAAACTTCGCCGTGTCAAGACCTTCACATCACCTACTTAGCAGGCAAGCTCCTGGAGTACTAAAAAGAGAAAAAGATGCCTTCACAACCACTCTGCGTGGTTCTCAGGTGCCAGCTCTGCCCCAGAGGACAACACTACGCTCTTTTGCTCGTGACCTATGTGGAATCCTCCTCCGACCAGTTCAAGTTGTTTTTCAAGCTGGTTTTAGGGCTGTTTCATTCCGCTGCAATAACATAAAGCAGAATTAATGGACCAGAGACTCTTGTCCTTGAGGCCCTCAAAAACCATGGTCTGAAAATGTAATAAACCTTGCCACAGGTATAAGAAATCTTTGCAAGTCTGCCCCAAATTGCTTCAATGTTGCATTAAGACCCATGTGTACCGAATTTAACTGCAGGTATCATTAATCAGTTCAAACACAGAATCATAAGATCATAGAATCAGAGGTCGGAAAAGACCTCTAAGATCATCAAGTCCAACCATCCACCCAACACCACCATTCCTACTAAACCACAGCCGAAGTGCCACATCTAACACGCTTTTTCAACACCTCCAGGGATGGTGACTCCACCACTTCCCTAGGCAGCCTGTTCCAATGCCTGACCACTCTCTCAGTAAAGAAATTTTTCCTAATATCCAGTCTAAACTTCCCCTGACGCCACTTGAGGCCATTGCCTCTCGTCCTATCACTAGTTACCTGGGAGAAGAGACCAACAGCTGCCTCACCACAACCTCCTTTCAGGTAGGTGTAGAGAGCAATAAGGTCCTCCCTCAGCCTCTTCTTCTCCAGACTAAACAGCTCCAGCTCCCTCAGCCGCTACTTGTAAGACTTGTTCTCCAGACCTCTCACCAGCCTCATTGCCCTTCTCTGGACACACTCCATCAGCTCAACATCTTTCTTGCAGTGAGGGGCCCAAAACTGAACACCGCACTCCAGGTGCGGCCTCACCAGTGCTGAGTACAGCGGCACGATCACCTCCCTACTCCTGCTGGCCACACTGTTCCTGATACAAGCCAGGATGCCGTTGGCCTGCTCGGCCACCTGGGCACACTGCTGGCTCATGTTCAGCCGCCTGTCGACCAACACCCCAAGGTCCTTTTTCACCGGGCAGCTTTCCAGCTTCCCCAAGCCTGTAGCATTGCCTGAGATTGTTGTGACCCATGTGCAGGACCCGACATTTGGCCTTGTTGAATCTCATTCAGTTGGCCTCAGCCCACTGATCCAGCCGGTCCAGATCCCTCTGCAGAGCCTTCATTCCCTCAAGCAGATCAACACTCCCACCCAACTTGGTATCACCTGCAGACTTACTGAGGGAGCACTCCATCCCCTCATCCAGATCACTGACATAGATGTTAAACAAGACTGCACCCAAAACTGAGCCCTGGGGAACACCGCTTGTGACCGGCCGCCAGCTGGATTTAACTCCATTCACCACCACTCTCTGCGCTCGGCCATTCAGCCAGTTCTTTACCCAGCGAAGCGTACACCCATCCAAACCATGGGCAGCTAGTTTCTCCAGGAGAATGCTGTGAGGAACAGTGTCAAAGGCCTTACTAAAGTCCAGGTAGATGACATCCACAGCCTTTCCCTCATCCACTAGGCAGGTCACCTGGTCATAGAAGAAGATCAGGTTGGTCAAGCAGGACTCCACATTCTGTGCATTTTACTATCAATAACATAGTTTCACAAGCACAGATGCTTTCTGATTATTCAGTAATTATGATTCTTCCTCTGGTCCTACACACCTATAACACACTTCAGTATGGACAAGTTCAGTCAATGCATCGGACAGCAGATATCCAGCCTTATAAAAATACCACACTAACCAAATAAACCACATTGAACTTTCTTCTGGGCCAAAGTCTTCATCCCACTAACCAGAACCATGGTTTAAATCACAGAACTATATAAAAAGGTTTAAACAACAAAGGTGATTTAGAAAACACTAATTTCATCTCATTTCTTGTAAATATTAACAACAAGTTACAGAAAACGTAAAATATTTAATTTCTTACCCTATACGGGAGGAAGAAAAGGTGCCATTAACCGGCTTGTTGCCGGTTTCAGTTTTAAAGAATCAATAAAAAGCTGACACATTCATAAGCTGCTAAAGACACAGCTAATGTTGTCAATACAGGTTGATTTTAGAACCATGAGAAATCTGTTTTTATCTTTCTGGTAACTTGTGTTACATCTTAATACACTGCACTAAGAATAGGTTAACACTGTAACATCAACACTGCATTAATAACAGTAGGAAGAACAAAAAAAATCAGCAATGTCACACAATTCACCTTATGATAATCACTGACAGCAAGAGTTACTGCTTTGAGGGACGAATGTCAAGGATTTTCTTTTTAAGCAGTTACTATGTTTTTCCTGAAGTAAAGTTGGGGGGTGACAGCAAATCTTGCATTTGGATGTGTGAATAAGCAAAAAAAGAAGGGCAAGTAATACAGTACAGGACTGTTTTGATCTATCAGGGAAAGCGGTTACACTGTGCAAGAGCTTTTTGCAAGATTAGCAAGAGCTAATCTTGACCTCGTTATAAGATTAATGTATCAAGACACTGTATTAATCCATTCTAAATACCTTCTAAGTGAGGCAGATGCAGGTTATGCTTTTTATTTGATTGCTTCCAACTCTGCCGACATTCAGTTCTTCAGACTCACAGAGCACATTACCAAGTGGCTCGGTGTGGAGGCAGATCAACCACCTCAAATGCCTGGAGTGTTAGCGTCTCACACCAGGTGTGTCTCTCCTGCTGTAATTTTGTTTCTCTGACAAAGCTGTCCTTTGCTCTTATGACAACTTAAATGTTTCCTGGTTCCAAGAATAGTAAGCCTCTGGCTCATAAATGGTTTTCTATTAACACTAGGGTTGAATTTTAGGAGTGCCTATTGACTTTAAAATTTCCAGTTCAAGACAGAATTAATCAATTTTCAAAGAGGTGCAGAGAGGTGTTCAGCTCTTTCTTTGTCAGTCAAGGCATTCTCACTCGGATAGGATTTCTAACAAAACAAGCTAGATGACCCATGTGAGTGCATGTTTGGACCACCTCCTTCTCATCAATGCTAGCCTTCACTGGCTCGTTGAAGATGCAATTCTATTATCACTTATCTCAAGAAAACTGTACCGATACCTTCTTCACTGGTAAGGTAACTTCCAGTCAAGATTACTGTCCTCCCCTTTCCACACTAGCTGGCAAGGAGCTAGGCATTATCAATGCCTTACAGTAAAGTCTGATGTTCTGCCTTTCAGCTGACGCCTTACATATTCTCTCTATTCATACAGATGCAGCGATTAGTTTACCAGGGTTTTTTCTTAGTGTGTACCATCACCAATCAAATCAAAAGTCATGTCTTCACAAGCATTTTCATGAATGAAAATTGCCACTTCTGCACTGGCAAGCTCTGGAAGGTAGTTACTGTTACTCAGGGAAGACTCCATTCACTGTCCTCCTGTGTCACCTGCAGAACACCCCATGGCACAGAACACAAGGCTGCTTCTAAATACTTTTAACTGCGCATTTCAAGATACAGAGCTGTTCTGCTGTAAAGGCAAAGAGGCACTTCAGCTTAGATTTAAACAGAAAAGGTCACATTTTGTCCTTTTCCATATTCTGTGTTCTATACAATTCATTTTTATCTCCTCTTTTAACTTCCCTGCTTTTGTTACAGGCACTGCTGAACGTATCCTTCAAAGCAGAAACACATATGTGCATCAGCTGTACGGGTTCTGAAATGTGATTTAAACGGAATAACCAGGTGCCTACTTAAAGCTAGTCATTATCAATTTAAATCTAAGTTAATTGGATCAAAAAGAATGCCAAAAAGGATACATATAAAAAAAACACACAACAAAAAGAAATTGTTTTATCATGTACCATACAGAAGCAAATAATCTATTTGTATTTTCCCACAGATAAACCAAATATAACATTAAGATTTACAATAGACTAGACTGAACTAAGTAAACAGTAGTTAAACATGTTTTGCTTTCCCTAGTATTCTTCTATGAACTCTCTTACAGCATTAAAACACACTGATCCCAAAGGAAGAAGGTGAAACATTTAAAAATGACTCCATGCGTTAACAGCAAGGATTTTCCTGTGAACCACCCTATACTCTGAAGTCTTTCCAATTACGGGATCAGTGACAACATTTAGCAACTAAAAGAACTTGCTCAGAAAATATTATACTGTTCAGTAGATGCAATACTAATGACACTCTCCACTAAATTTTGAAATAAATTAACAGAAATCAAAGAACAACTCCTACCCCAGAATGTACAGGCTTTGACTAGCTTTTTTTTTTTTTTTGAAAGTAGGAAAAGTACCACAATGGTTTCTTCAGAAACAGTAGCAAGAATCTAAATTATTGCCTGGCAGTCAAAGGTATTCTCTGAAAAGAGAGGAGTCAGTCACTGGAAGATTTTTTTGAGTATAATCTCTTTATTTATCTTGTAAATAGAAAAAATAATAATCAAAATTACTTAGGCAGAAAAAAGAAACGAAAAAAAAGGATCAAAAGTGCTACAAACATATGCTTTATGGGAATAAAATTCATCAACATGGAAAATGAGGGGGAGAAATGCCAACTGAAAAAAAAAACAACCAAAATGAAAAAACCCTAGTGCTTATTGGCATGTCTGATTTACACCAACTGAATCCATAAATAGTCCATGCTTCAGGGACATACCAAATCAACCAAAAAAACCCCACACACTGTATCAGTAACCTACTGGTCAAATAAGAAACAGTAATGCAGTTGAGAATTACTCAGACTATGCTTAATAAGATTATCTCTGCTGTATCTCACGTTTTCAGTTGCTGCAAAAGCAGCAGTGGCAAAACACATCAACTCCACTTCCTTACAACAATAAAGCAGTGTAGCTTACTTGGGAGAGTAGCTACCGTAATTAGTAAAAGGTGAAAACTAATGAGAAGCACAAACCCTTTTGAAAGAGAGCAATTTGACTGTTGCCAACTTTAACTCAGTAAATGCTTGTATTAATTTTCCACTGGTCTAATCTTCTTTCAGATATTTCCTAGTAAAATGTAGTAGAAAATATTACTTTAGGTTTTGTTCATTGCCTGCCATGTTGCAGTCTCAGCTCAATGATCATGTTTCTTTAATGAAAAAACATGAAAACTCTGAATGAACTTTCCACCTGAAAGTACACAAAATAACTAAATAATTTCAGCTAACACAGCATTAGCAAATTCATGCTCCACTCTGACCTGCTGCCTTTCAACCCTTGGCAATGTACCACATCACCACATGGCTAACGGAGAAAACGCATGGACTGTAAAGTGTTTGAAACACTAAATGGATTCCAGCTACCAAGCTCACCTGAATATATCCATCTTGAGAGTTTAAGAGTGCTATTATATATTGGGGGGGGGGGAGGGGGCAGGGCATGGAAATCACGCAAGACGTAAACGCCAGCTGCTGGTACCACTGTTCAGCTGAACAAATACAACCAATGACACAGTTTACCAGAACTGGAGAACTCTGAATCCACTTTGACTAAAGCAAAGGATTTCTCCAGGTTCTGTTTAATTCTGTAGGTTCTTCATCAAAGAGAAAGTGGTGGTTTTTATATGGGCATACCTACACAGGATTTTGCCTACTATTAAAAAGCAATAGAAAAAAACTGGCACACAGCGGCCAGCTTCAGCACTTCTTGACAACACAGTTGCCGGAGACCATTATGCCCACAGGAATCTAGCTGCTTTCCTTTTAGCAGCTGCAGATCACTTTTTGTATTATACAATTTTTGCAATATATAATGAGCATGTTCAGCAGCTGCTGCTGAAATCTGTAACTAGAAGATGAAATGATTAAGCCTGCCTTCAGCATGAAGAGACTTGCCTACATTTAGGCTTTGATTGCAACAGTTTTTGTTAGTCATTTGGCACAGGATAGAAGGGGCTCCAGAAGTCCAAACACATTTATTCTTTCTTCCAGGGCTGATTACCACTAGCAAAACACAGGCCTTGCTATACCTTGACACATTCACAATCATGAGCTGGAAGAGACCACGTATGCTGAAAGGGAAAAGAACACTGGAAGGAAGTTTTAAGCCATGTTAACCCAACGAACTGAGTCACAAGAGTCTTGCCAAGGCATTCTCGTGCCCATAATGCCCGCTCTAGGACCCACAGAGCTGAGCTCTGCAGCTGCTCTTCACACACAAGGCTAAAGAGAAGATTTTGGGCAGGCCGGGAACAGAGGGCACAAATAACTCTATTTTTTCCCAAAAAAATCACATGGAACAACAGTGGTAAAACACTACTTTTTCACTTTCAGCAGACAACAGAAATATCTCTTTTGTAGAAAAAGGCTAATTCATATTTGCTCTGTTAATGATTCCAGATCTTCTGCCCCTTATGCAATTAAAGGTATCAAAATTAGAGATTTTGCTTAATGTTGACATTTAATCAGTATTTATAAACTCAAATTTGATCAGTTCAGCTGACCCCATAGCTTACTGGTAATACACTCCACTGATGTGGAAAAAAGATTCAGGTTCTAGGGCAAGGATAACACTGGAAAAATTGAGACTGTTAGAGACCAGCAAGGTAAATATTAACCCCATTTGTGAAAACAGCTTAGTCAAAATGAACACTTTATTTTTCACTTCAAAACTCTAGTCGCGTGTTTCTCTTAACAAGCTGAAATTTGACTATTTCCTACAGGGCTTTAAATGCCCTGAAAAATATGAAAGCTCCACACTAGTGTCTGCCACTCTCAAAGCAAAGCCCATTCTAGCTTAGGCAGCCACACTGTCATTATCTTTCGTCTTTGCTACTATGATAAACCTAAACATTGCTTTTCAAGGGCCTTCTCAACAAATGTTTCCCACCTTGTTTCCTGCTCGTTTGCCACACTTGCTGCTGAATTGCAAAAGGCTACTCTCGCTACTTCGCTGCCTGTATGGCAGGCAAGAGGACACTCCCACCATGAGCTGTTGCACCCATCTTCCATCGCTATTCAACACTCCAAAGCAAGAAAAAAATTACTTCAACCTCTCCAAAGACAGTATGGCAAAAATCCCATGATCTTTATTGACACTACAATGCCCTCCCTGCTGATGTTTTCCAGTTTCTCTAATTAGCTGCAATCTCAATTTTGAGTCTCCACTGCAGTGCAGAAAAGAAGCAGGAAGGTAATTTTTCTTTGGGGATTTGAACGGTCTTTTTAAGTATTCCTTTCCTTATCAGAACGGGATTGTAACACAAACATTAGCAGTCTGCTATTTTTCTTCTCATCTGAAGGTCTCAAAATGTGTACAACAAGTCATAGATCTGCTGCATCAATCACTGGTCTAAAAACTCTGATGCAGGCAGGAAGCTGACGTCTAATGAAGACCATTTCGAGGCACAACCCCAGATTCTTAATACTGACAATTTCACTGGGAAAATCCTCGACAGAACAATGTAAATTACTAGACCATTGCTGGACCACTGTGTGAGAATTTGTGAACTCTTCACACGAAATAAATCATTGTCGCTGCCTAGGCAAGGTTTTCTGCTGAAAACCACAGCGGACAGACAATACTTCTTACCTACAGAAAGCAAAAATCTAACAGTGATAAATCCTTTTCCACAATTTATATCATTACTTGGTTTCTCTGTATCTGCTAGCAATAAAGTCAGGTATATTTTATAGTTTTTTATTTGGACTACTACCATTCTAGGTAAATTGAGATTAGGACCCAGATAATCTTTTGTTTTATTGCCATATTATAGTCCACTTCATCCCCCCCTTGTCCAATATGGCAGATGGATTGTTCCAAGTCAAACTACAGTAAATCACATCAGCAGCTGTATTAACTCTGTGCAAGCACTACGTTTTTTAAATTCCCTTTTACCTTTGACTGATAATCCTATTTATATTGTCTTAATAAAGTCTAACAGGATAACTGAAAGTTCTTTGAATTTATACCTCTATCTAGTATGTCTCTCTGCAAGTTTCTGTCATGAAGTATCTACTAATTAACTAATTAGGTTAACCTCATTAACTAATTAGGTTAACCATGAGCCAACAGTGTGCCCTGGCTGCCAAGAAAGCCAATGGGATCCTGGGGTGCATCAAGAAGAGTGTGGCCAGCAGGACAAGGGAGGTTCTCCTTCCCCTCTACACT
>Ga0065711_1031492_pt1 | contig 29510 bp, 14 predicted proteins | sample Hoacrofraction12_FD_59098 | JGI IMG/M metagenome (GOLD analysis project Ga0065711, IMG submission 59098) | Hoatzin crop microbial communities from Cojedes, Venezuela - Epithelial fraction 12 v2 (version 2) | ecosystem: Host-associated > Birds > Digestive system > Esophagus > Crop | place... | reverse complement strand
GGGGGGGGGTGGGGGGGCGGCCAGGGGGAGCTAGACTGGGACAGTCAGGGTTGTTGATGGCCTCAGGACCCTGACAGTATAGTACCGTGATCACCTGTTACTGCAGATACCTGTCTTCATTAATTGTAACAGTGGAATCCCATCTTTACCAGCTGACTGTTGGAGAAGAACCTGAAGCTTTCAGTCAATTGAAACACCATTTCTTCTTCTCGAAAACTGACCTGTGTAAGTGACTTTGGCAAGTACCAGTGACAATGTGAAGAAGGCATTCATTAGTACCTTCTAGATGCCCTCAGCAGAGACCAAATACTCCGAGGAAAATCCAAAATTGGTCAAAAAGCTACGTACACCCACACATGCATTCTTCTCACAATTTTAATTGAAACACAATTTAAGATAATGCATGAGACAGCTACAACATACACCATCTGACCCTGTGAATCACCTGTGGTTCAAAGATCACTCTCTGGAGCTCACTGCTTCAAAATAGAAGGTGGCACTCTAATGAAATAAAGGTTCCCAGGATATGTGACAGGCATAGATGAAGAAAAACAGAACAGTTTAGTTTTCTTTCTAATGAAAGAGTTTGTTTTAAATAAAACAGACTATATCCAGGAGCATTTCATACTGTCTATTAATTTCTTACCAAAAGAAAACCACATTTACAAGAAACCAGTCTAAACTGATTTCTAATTTCAGATGATGGTAGTTATATACAAATTCACGTTCAGTGAAAGTGAAGCTTTCTGTACTTATTTGCTGCAAGGGTAATTGGGCTTCAGGCAGAGTAAGACTAGGGAGGCTGGCAAGATCATCTTCACAATGGTACTACACAAGAGACAAGCTTTTACATGTTGGATGCAGAATAGTTGTTACCACTGTGGAAACGAATATGTGCTGTATTCTTGTACAAATAGGAGCTCTGGAAACTCATTTAAAGTTGTCCCTATGTTTTAAAAGGGAAATATTGATCTATTTTAAACTTTCAAAATTAAATTGACTTTAATGGCAGTGATTTTACTGTCACATGAAAAAAAAAAGACAGAACAAGGCTTAAATACCACCTTGTTGTCAATAATTTATGGTTCATAACTGAAATTTACTTCTATGTTTAGTGCTCAGAATAAATATGGAACCTTTAAAAGAAAAAAGAACAAATTTGAGAAGTGAATGGTACATGCTGTTAATATGATACAAAGAAACTTAGTCCCTTGGGAACTATTTTTCAGTCCTATAAATAACAAAAAGCTTGTATGATCTAAGAGTTGTAAAAGCAAAATAAATCTAAGGGCTTGGAACTGACTTTCTCGTGTACAAGAATATAAATTGCTGCTCCTTCCTGAGTTGACATTTATTTACCGTTTTGCAGTATGAGAGGGAACCTCAAGATTAGAACAGAGAAAATTAAATTATGTTCCTGTTCCTTTGGCTACCAGGAGGACTGTATTTTAGAGATAGCTTTAAAGGTATACGGCCACTGGTAAAGGCCAGTATCCCACTAAATGTAGTTTGTTCTTAAATGAATTGCAATAGAATCACTGAGCCATAACTAAAGAAATGAACAAATTTTGTTCCTTGCTAAATAGTTACTTACTCTTGAGGAGCATTTAGAAATGTAAATAGTATGTAGATACTGTTGTCACTTCAGAGGATGATAAGAAACTTCATATTAAAATCCAAAGTCCAGCTGAGGATACAGCTAAGAAATGCTTCTGTTCTGTATCTGAAGCAACACTGTTTCAAATTAGATGAGCTTTTCCACAAATAGCACTTTAATGAAGCAAAGATAATTAACTGTGTTCTGGGTAGACGGAGTTTCCTGGCTACTAAGATTCACTGCAACTATTTATAACGTTAATAGCTTTAAAAGTCTTTTATTAATATTGCTTTAGGTAGATTTTTCTATTTAATATTTAAGTAAGTATTCTGACCAAGTAATTATATTGGGTCTCTGTGAAAATCAGGGGCTTAAGGTTGTAATAAAATATATAAGGTTATTAAAAGAAGTGTTGCTGCATGGCTTTGATTTCATACTAAGCATGTAGGTGTTAAAACATTTATACTCAGGTTTCTGTCAGACCTGTGGGAAATAACAATTTTCATAGCTGTTTAACTGACAGTGATTGACCAAAAATACACTATTTACTTTTATCCTGATACAAAATAAATTTCTCTTCTTACAAGCCTTGCTGAATTTATTAATAGATTTTTTTTTTTCTGTCAAGTCCCTGTAATCTAAATTGCCCTGAGAGAAGACAGGGTGTGAGGGGAATATGTTAAAATTACCAGATAAAGCGTGGAGGTGGAAAATATTAATTAAGTATAAGAGAACTGACATGTCACAGAATTAGCATGAAAAATGAATAATACAAAAAAACTGTGCAATACAAAGTAATTCGAGTGTTTTGAACAGGGATCAGGGCCAGATAATTCTAATTTCTAATAATCATATTGTGAAGATTTAGAAAAATAAGGTCACTGAAACTGGGAACAGCTGAAATTTATTTCATCTATTATGCTACCATGCTGTGGTGATTCTGAACTGGAAGACTGGTTTGCCACTGAGAAGTGTGATGTTTTAATTTTGAAGGTGGTTTTTCTGAGAAAGGCCAACCAGTCAGCAGCTGCAACTCCTTCCTCCTCACTTTCGCAAGGGGAAGTACCTTTCTGTGCTGGCATGCAGGGACAGACGCTGTTGATGAGTCTCAGATGACTGACTGTCTAAGAAAAGCTTTTCCGGGACCTCTCCTAGGCATGCTCTGGGAGGGTGCTTGCATTCACACAGTGACTCAGTGGAATCACAGGAGCTTTCTACAAGTCCAAATCTGTTTCTAGTTAAAACAGTTTCCAAAACCATGTTTATGTGAAGAGCACAACTTGCACATCTCTGTAGCACATCTTAGCATAGTAGTTTTGCAGCGAACTGGGGGAGAGCACAATCACAGTTTTATTGTCTGTGCATCAGAAAATAGCTTGATTTTGTGCTTTATATTTCTGCCATACATGGTGCCTATTTAATAGGAGTATAAAGCATAAAGAAAGATAAGTATAGTGCATCTTGGACAGATGTCTCATTTTGCTGATTGCTGGGGAGGGTGTCTTGGATACGGTAGCTACTTCAGTAGCTCTGGAAGAGCAATTACCTTTGAGCTGCAGTCATTCAAATGGGGCTGTAGTACTGGCAGCTTAGGAACAGCAAGAAAAATTACTATGTCTGGAACAGACTAAATGACACTTCAGCCCAGAATCATGTCTTTGACAGGAGCCATCTCTAGAAAAAAGATTATAAGGAAAGGCTTTGTATGGAGTGGTACTTCCCTTGATAAATGCCCTAACTTTGGAGAAGCTGTAGTGCAGAAATTTCCTGAGGTGAAAGTTGTTGCTGCATCTTTTGTGTAACAGTCTTCAGCACACTTTTCTTCCATGATTTGTATAACTGTCTTTGTAAGTATTTATACTTTTGACATCCATTGCCAGCATCTCCTGGCAATGAGTTCCACAGGTTTATTAACTGTGTGGAGAAGTATGCTTCCTTTGCTCATTTCAAAGCTTCAGCTTATTTAGCAGGAGGATATAAAGCATAATCACAGATCATTATAGCAGAAGCACTGGGCCATAATGGAAACTCCTAAGTGCAACTAAAAACAAAGTAGAAAACTAGAACATGATTAAGTGGTTCCTCTCATTATACATCATCTATTCTTTCCTAAATTAATATCCTTAAGAAAAAATGGGATCTGAAAATAAATTGAAGCAAGTTAAACACAAACATGTACCAAGTCTAATCTCTTCCATGAGTGACTCTATTGATCTCCCAGCTAAGTTAACAGGAGAAGCCTGATAACAGGCATCCTAGAACTCTAGGCATGTTCTTCTTGCAGATACAGTCCAGCCTTATTTGTAGTTGTAACAGTAGAAAAATTTCACTGAGTTCTCTGCAGATCTACGGGTAATTGAGCTTTTTTTATTAGCTTATTGTTAGAGGCAAATGCTAATTAATCAAGCCTACAAATCACATTTCTCATCAAAGTTCTACCACGCAAAGGTTTGAAGTAGAGTACATAAGTGTTCCCTCTGGTGTACTTGAGTGTGAACTCCAAGACTGTCTGAACATCTGCACTAGGACTCTGGGCTGTTAAACTTCAAGACTTCTTTCTTGCAAGAAGTAAAGAGGATGAAGCAATATCTGATCCAGCAATATGTTTACATCAAGACAGGTATTAAGTAACCTGGGCATTCCATCTTGTGTTTGGTTAATTTATAACGAACAATGGTAAATACTGAAGCTTCACTTGTGACAATGAGAAAATTTCCTCTTTGTCTCATGAACAAAGAGCATTGAAATGAATCTGTAAACCTGATTTTTCTGAGAGGTTAGCTCGTGCTATTTTTTGCAGATTTGCCTCTGAACACAAAATTTTGTAGCGGTCTATCCTTTCTTTTAATGTGGGAAATCTGGAGCAGTTCTTCTACTAAATAAATACCATCAATTATTTCACCTGACAGCAAACTTAACTGAGCTTAAATGGACACCTCTGGAGAAAAGGAAAGGGAAATGAACTGTAGGGGCTCTGTATGTGAGCTGCTTCTTCTCCAAATGCTTTCTATGTCCTACAGTTTAAACAGATAGGGATAGGATTTTTTTCATTCATTCACTCTCTTTATTTGCATAAAACCATTGGTCAATTGTTTTGGAATGTCTCATTCACCTTAACTAAGCCAAATTCTCTATCTGTTTTTGTAACATATCGTGTGTTAATTAGGATACTACATGTCAACCTAATGATCTGCTTTGGTAATGGAATTTTTCTTTTCCCCCAGTATGATAATTAAGAGAAAGTGGAAGGATATCTTTGACTTACTTTTAGGATCATGGAGATGTATTAAAAAAAATATTAGATATGTAACTCCTACCAAAAAAATCTGTGAAAACTTTGTTCATTACAGCTAGATTGGAGAGATATTGATTTGTTGGGTGGACTGGTTGGTAGCTGAGGGATTTGCTGGATGGTCACCTCCAGAGGATAGTGGTCAACAGCTCAGTGTCTAGATGAAGACTGGTGACAAGTGGTGTCCATCAGGGGTCCGTATTGGGGTCAGTACTGTTTAATACCTTCATCAATGACATTGACAGTGGGATCGACTGCAACCTCATCGAGTTTGAAGATGACACCAAGCTGAGTGGTGTGGTCAGCACATCTGAGGGATGGGATGCCATCCAGAAGAACCTGGACAAGCTCGGGAAGTGGGCTTGTGCAAACCTCATGAGGCTCAACAAGGCATAGTGCAGGGTCCTGCACCTGGGTCGGGGCAAGCCCCGGTATCAATACAGGCTGGGGGATGAAAGGATTGAGAGCAGCCCTGCCAAGAAGGACTTGGGGTACAGGTGCATGAAAAGCTGGACATGAGCCAGCAACCTGTGCTCACAACCCAGAAGGCCAACCACATCTTGGGCTGCATCAAGAGAAATGTGGCCAGCAGGTCGAGGGAGGGGATTCTGTCACTCTACTCTGCTCTGATGAGACCTCACCTGGAGTCCTGTGTCCAGCTCTGGAGCCCTCAGTACAGGAAAGACATGGACCTTCTGGAGTGGGTCCGAACGAGGGACAGAAAAATAATCAGAGGGCTGGAGCACCTCTCCTATGAGGAAAGACTGAGAGAGTTGGGGCCGTTCAGCCTGGAGAAGAGAAGGCTCCAGGAAGATTATTGTGGCCTTTCAGTACTTAAGAAGGCTTAAAAGAAAGATGAGGATAAACTTTTTAGCAGGGCCTGTTGTGATAGGACAAGGGGTAATGTTTTTTAAGTAAAAAAAGTAGATTTGAAATAGATATAGGGAAGAAATTCTTTACTATGAGAGTGGTGAAACACTGGCACAGGTTGCCTAGAGACGTGGTAGATGCCCCATTCCCTGGAAACATTCAAGGTCAGGTTGGATGAGGCTTTGAGCAACCTGATCTAGTTGAAGATGTCCCTGCTCATTGCAGGGTGGTTGGACTAGATGACCTTTAAAGGTCCTTTCCAACTCAAAACATTCTATAATTCTGTGAAAGCTGGGAACTTAAGTACTAAGGCATCAGTATGACCCTTTCCAGAAAGAAATTCGTATTATTTTTCCTTATTTATGTTGACGAAGAAATAAAAAAGACCTAGGGGTAAATCTTTGTACAGCAGGTGAAGGAAAAGCTGAAGGTTTAACAAGTTCCATATAGAAATTCATGTTAAAAAGAGGAACTCCAAACATTTACAATGATCCTAGAGAGGGAAGTATTTCTGTAGGGAATATTTAGAAGGAACTTGTAATGTACAACAAAGAGCTGTACCTCTTTATTTGTCATTATAGGTTTTATTCCAACGTTCACTTTTCACATATTATATAGTTAGAGGAGTGCATGCTTGTTGTCTAAAGTCAAGAACTACTTCATGTTTTATTCAAGTTAAACATGATTATAAAACTAGAATGTAGATAAAATTGCTTGCAGCACTTCGGAGTTCTTGAAGCCTATAAGAAGGCTTTAGTGTCTACAGTGAGACTTTAAGAGGATTTAAGTTACGAAAGTCCAAAATTGCTGTACTTAAAACCACCATTTTCCTACCTATAGATGTGCACACAAATTCCAAATACGTGCACATGAATTACAACATCTGGAAAGCTGAAGATTAAGTTTCTGGGCAAACCAGAAATGCTCTCAGCTTAACAGCGCTAAGTAGCTTGGTATTCAGCTAATGATCAACTCCAAGGAAGATTTGCAGTTTAGACATTCGCTTGCTTATGTTGCCAAAAAGGGAATACTCTGATAAGTATAGTCAAAACACATCAGACTTTGTTAAAAATACAGTAATAAATTCTGCTTTCCTTCAAAACATGACAGTAGACTTATTGGTAGTTTTATCATCACCCTTTGACACCACCAATTGCTGAGATAGATGGTAAGGAATCTACCTCAGGATTTGAGAAACGTGTGTTTAATTGCCCTTTCCTTTCTTATGTAGAAATCAGCGCTTTTATAGGGAACTATTTGAACTTCCTGGTAGGGAAAGAGAAGAGGTGGGGAAGACAACCTTTTAAAGTTGGGTTACTTTGCAGAAAAGGAAAGAAAGAAGGCTAAACAGAAAGCATGACTCTTTAGCTAGAGGTTGCCCTCTGATTTCTGTATATTTTACATTTTCCAGTCACTTGATAAGTGTATGTTCCATAGAAAATGGAAGTCAGACTTTGTCCTTTTGTGATGAGTGTCATAAGTGCTTAGATACAAATATTCCTTTTTGTATCTCCTATCCTTTCTAAACCTATTAGTCTTCTCCAAACAATTAAGTGATTTTGCTAGACAGAGACATCCTAGCTCCTTCAGGCTGTAAATCATGGTATCTTGGACATTCTTCTAAAAACTGGAGGTTTAGCAGTTCTATAAGTCTTCTATTTTTTATGGTTTTTTTTTTTTTAACTTGATAGAAAAAGGTATATTTTCAGAAGCTTACATGAAGTCACTAGTCAACAGTGAAAGTATCTTTGCATATGGATAGAAAAGACATCTTTCTTCTTTTGAAGAGAATAAGGGAGCTCCCTCTCCAGGCTTCTGACACTGGTAGAAGAGAGCTACTGTGGAAGAGAGATCTAGCTACAAATAAATGTTACATTTTTAAGGATTTTAAACTATGAAGAATAAAGTTCTCAAGGACACAAAGTATCTCACTTTATATATATATATATATATATGTATATATTGTAATTTTTATTGTAAGGATGGTCAAACAGTGGAACAGGTTGCCCAGAACCTTTGACGAGTCTACATCTGTGGAGAGATTCAAAACCTGACTGGACCCTGTCCTGGGCAACTTGCTTTAGCTGCCTCTGCTTGAGCAGGAGTGTTGGACTAAATGATCTCAAGAGGTCCCTGCCAACATAAATGTTTTTGTGTCCACTAAGGAGGCTTAAGTCCCAGAAAATCTTCCCATTACTAACATTTCCTATGTGCTTGTAACTCTTGTCAGCCTAGGTTTTTGGAGTCTAGTATGATGTGCCTGTCTCCCTCTATGAATTGTGGGGGAAATATTTAATAATTTCATTCATGAATGTGGAACCATCTACAACATCCACATACTTAGAGGTTAGATTTTGTGATGGCTTAAGTCCATGTCAGTTATAGATTTGATAAAACATTGTCTCACCATGCTCACGCTTGCATATTCGCTAAAGCATAAATAGAAAGCAGGTTCTTAGTCAGCTGACAATTTTTGTTATAGGAAAAAAAATTGAAGGTAGTCACTACGATATTCCAAGAATACTGTTGATAGTAATTAACTGGAAGTGACACAAAACTCCAGCAAAATTAATTAATCAACATGTGAGTTTAATCTTAAATCCTAAATTAAATTTAAATTCTTCAGTTGAAGAATAAAGCCCATGTTCTCTACTTCAGACTGTGTAGCGCTCTAGCATGAGTTCTATCAGACTGTGACCTGAATGACTAACTAGTCTCACTTCGCTAAATTGACTTCAATATATATTTTATTTTTAGGACTTAAGGGAAATATGAATCATATGCAGTTATTTTCCTTTTGCAAGCTATCCTAGTGGTTTAAAAGAGATGAAATATCGAGAAAAGTAGGCTTCTGAAACTTTATTTTTATAACCACCATTTACATTTGAAACTGGAGAAGGGGATGACTTGCAGTTGAAGAATAGTGTGGAGACCTTATTATTATTATTCTACTTTATACCTGTCAGCTTCTCAGGAAAATAAGATTCCTGCAGAATGTCTCAAAGCATACTGTTGGGCAGAGAAATGTTTGCCACCATTTTTTCACTAAAAAAAAGGACATTTCTCAGGACAGATATTTACTCCAGCTCCTTTGTTTTAGAAGAAACTAATATATTGACAATATTCTTTAAAGCTTTATTAAATCTTAAATCTAGTGAAATGGGCTTTATAATGGAGTGGTAGGGATCATGTTGCTGAATGGAGGAGGTAAGCTAGGGGGTGGAGAGGAAAACAGGATAGAATAAACAGACACAGAAAAAGGGATGAAAAAATCCCAGTGTCTGAATTCTCTTGGAAAGAGGGATGTCTAAGGGGACATTTTCCTGCTCATTGGAATTAGTCATGATAGTACAGGTAGAAATGTCACAAGATATGAATACAGCCACTCAACTTTGTACTCTTTCCCCATTCATTTCATGGCTACATCTGCCTCTGGTCTTGATACTTCAAATTCTTGTAGCCCAGCACAGAATAAAGTCAGAAGCAGGAAGAAAAAAAAAGAAAAACAAAAAGAAAATAGAGACGGAAAGAAAGAAAGAGTTTAAGGAGGAAAAAAACAATGGAGAAAGGGAATTTAGACTGAGAACAAGAGGGCCTGCAGGCAACGTTAATGTCCTTTCTGAGAAAGCTGAGGAAACAAAAGAATCGAAAAGGAGGGCTATGATGAGAGTTTAGAAACACGTAGATAAGAATAAAGGCAGGAGGAAGAAAAATCAGTTCTGGGAGAGGATTAAAAAGCAGGATAATGTGAAAGTGGTGGCATATTCACTGATGAGTTCGAGAGCATCTCCGTGTCTTCAGTGAAACTTCTGGGAAAGCTTGGTTTTCTGAATTTCAGAAAAAAAAGGATTTTCAGTATGTTCCTGACAGGTCCATGGATATTTGCAACAACAAACAATGGGAAAGATGGGAAAACTTATAGGTGGTTAATTGGAGTCTGGTGTTCAGTGTATGAAAGAATTAATTATTATGTCCTGAATAATCATATACTGCAAGGCTCCTGTAAGAATCTTCAGGCTTCCCTTGTGCTTGCTTTAAGTCACTTGAACTCCATTTTTTTGCTGGATTTTAAAAAAAGTGCTTGAAGATATTTGTAAATAATGCTATTTATTTTTGGAGTAGGTAGAAAGTGTAGGAGCACCACCCAAAATAACCAACATTTAGGAAGGTTTTAGTAGAGGCTGACCAGAGGACTCCAGTAGGTTTTCCTGAGAACTGATAACAAGGGAATGAGTGGAAAGACTAACTCAGTTGGAATGATATTTGTATAAGCCTTGCCCATTTCTGGGAAAGAAATGCAGACGAGACCAAGGAAGCTGAAAGAAGATAGCATGGAAGCACAAGAGTTGTGAATAAGTGTGAAGAGCTTAACCTCCTCCCACTTTTCTGGTACTACAATTAAAGCAGAGTAGCTCTGTTATGCACCTGAGTAGCTTTATACTACTTAGATTAGGGCAGTACCTGCTTCTGTATGAGCCTTTCTGTATTCAATGAAACAGAATTTTCTGTGTTACTTATAAATAAAGAGGATTTTATGAGAATAATATTATCAAAATAAGAGGTAATATGACTGCAGAAACAATGAGAAGAGTTCCAAACTTCAGGTAATCCTCTGAGTCAAAAGAAGACATAGTATTTCAAAACACCTGGACTTTCCTTCTTAGAGGTTTATGACGTTGTTTACCTTTTGTTTTTACAATAATTTGTAGTAACTTTGTTTTGAAAAGGGGAAGAGTGGAAGAAACTTTAACTTCAATAATACTGGTATTTTTAAGCGTGCTTTCAATCCCTTTGGCAGCAGGAAAAAAGAGAGCAGTGCTATCTATTTTCTGTTAACTTGGCTTGAGTCAGTGCCATAACTCCTAGTAATAACAGCAGTCTTTCATATCCTTAGAATAAGGATGTCTAGATTTAACTGCACACCATAAGGAATTTAAAGGCAGCATTGCATCCCATAAGTGTGTTGCATACATATTAAATTGCAAAGCTACAGTCCTGGGTTTTGAGGTGTCTGAATTGCTTTGTGATTATTCTGTATACCTGAAGCTCTACTATTTACCAGTTCAGATCTGTCAAGCGCCTATGCCCTCTTAAACTTTATAGCCTTCAACTCTATTAAGCAACCAGTACTCTGGAACATTTTGGCTGAAATGTGAGCAGCTAAAACATGAAGTCTGAAAGTCAGAAATAAATATTCAAGCATACCCACACCTGCTACTAAAGAGTGGAGTGAGGTGAAGAGGTAAACACCAGAAGTTGATTCCAGGCTATAAGTTGCCCTGCCCCTGTTGTCCGAAGTCCAGTGACTGATGGACCGCTAGTTTTGTAGATCCACAGGCCAGAGCTTCCTCTGAAGTGAGGAGCATATACCAGTAACATCAGGGAGACAAAGCTATGTCCAGGAGTCTGCTCCTTAGTGCTTGTTTTCTTTAGAGCTTTTTCACACAGAAGTCGTTCACTTGAACTGTGAGCCTGAGTTAACAGCTTGTCTCTATCGGTATTTTGAGCACCAGCTTTTTGAAAGCCATACAATGAAAGAAATCCGTTAAAGTCAAGAGGCTGCTCCGTCAGGAGCTTGACAGTACTACAATTCTTACACCTTAGGCCTGGGCTTTTAAATTTAAATGTTCTAGCTTTCTGATGGCACTGGTGACAAAGCAAATCTTGTGGCAGAAGCACTAATTGATCCATTCCTTGGCGTGTGCTCACCCAGGATCTTCACATACATCGGCTCACTGAACTTCTTTGTTTTTTTCCAGGTGTTGGGGCAGCATAATGAAGAATCTTACCTGACAGTATTAGTGAAAAATAGATCAGTTATATTTTTATGACAATTGTTGTGATTTTCCTTGTGTAGCAATATTTTAAAAATGGATATTTAATTTACCAACTTTTTTCTGTTAGGCCATTTCATTAGTTTCCATAGACACTTCAGGAAAAATCTGTGTAAGAAGGAGTAAAGAAGTGCTAGCTTTTGAACTTTAGTGAGGTTCTTCTAAAGGCAAGGTATCGTTACCTCTTTGCTTACAGTTATCACAAGCATCTGACATCTAATTTGGTCTTGAATTTAACTATATTTTCTAATTTTTTTTCAAATACAATTCTGTGGAAAAAATATCGATGCTGATGTTAGTTAAAAAAAGAAAGAGAATATGACTGCTAAACACCTAAACCCCTTGTTCGAACATGATAATGAAGAGTTCTGTTTCAGTTATCCTCCGCTACTACTAATTATCATTTGTAATATTCTATCCATCTTCAAAACATACTATATTATGAAAGCCAATGTTTGGAAGCTTGTGCTAGTCAAATTCATGTTCCTGATAAGGTATGTTTTAATAATGAGGATAATTAACCAGTGGTAGAAATTATTTTGGTATGTGGTGTATTCTCCATCTCTTGCAATCTTTAAATCAACACTGGATGGCATTCAAAGAGATACATTATGTTTTACACAGAAATTATGAGCTTGGTGCAGAAATTAGTCCATGATATGTCTGCTGTAGAGAAGGTTAGAATAGATTATCATAATATTTCCTTCTGGGCTTAAAATACAAAATCTAAAAGTAATTAGATGTTGTTTAATCTTGATTCTTAATTAGGACACTCAGCATGAGTTTCTGAGCAGAAAGTCCAAGTCAGATTAGGATTGAACAAAATTCATAGAATCATAGAATAGTTTGGGTTGGAAGGGACCTTCAAGATCATGTAGTTCCAACCTCCCTCCCATGCGCAGGGACATCTTTAACTAGACCAGACTGCTCAAAGCCCCATCCAACCTGGCCTTGAACACTTCCAGGGAGCGGGTATCCACAGCTTCTCTGGCAGCCTCTTCCAGTGCCTCACCACCCTCACAGTGAAGAATTTCTTTCTTTCATGTTAGAGTACTGTTTTCAGAATTTAAGATTCTACCATATCGTGGTTAAGGTCAATGCCTGAAAATATTTTGTTATAGTGAGTTGTTTGTTCATTATGAAACTCTAATGCTTAAAATGCTTGCCTATTAATTTGGAATTATTTCCTGTATTTCAATTTATTTTTAAAGTCTACACCCCACAACGTATACACAGGAAAGACGGTCATTTTTGGTTCTAGTAAGTATGATAGCTTCATTTTTAAGGATTTAATAAAACTGATCCAACAGATGGCCCAAACACAGGAAATTTTTTTTCTGCTCTATCAGTTGAAGGAAAATGGGAAACAATGGCACAAGGCTCCTAAATCCAAAACACGTGTTTCCAGATACATGGCATACAGGTGCTGGTCAGCTCATTTTGTAAAATTATGTTTTCTGCTTTCAGAGAGAACAAGACAATTCTGTTTATACTGTTGACACAGTTCATATCCCTATTGTGATTTATCCTAAAAATACCTGCATTCTTATTTTTCAGAGAAGACTATAAAAATATAGCAACAGGGCACTAGCAATTATTCATTGCAGACACCTAAAAATATTATTTCTAGCTGTATAAATTCATTTTCAGTTCTAGAAAGGAAAAAAAAAACCCAGAACTATTTGTGCTCTATTTTGTCAATGATTTCCCACAAGAATTTACTGGTCAGGTCAACTACCAACTAAAACTAATTATACCTGACATTATTGGTATAGTATTCGAAGTTGTATAAATTACATTTCTAAAGGAAAGCCATTAAGTCCATATTGTATGAAAACAAACATTAAAATGTTTACAATGCCTATTGGAAAGAATGATGGTAGGATAACCTCTCCATAACACAACTGCTCATGATATTGCAGTCATGTTTGCATAGTCTCCAATATAAGACCTGTTTTTAAAGGTTTATCTTCTGACTGTTAAAACCAAGATAAAAGAGGGAAAGGTCTCAGACAAAAAAAAAAAGTTTTTGCTTTGGACATGTGTGGAAAGAAAAAGGGAGAAGAAAAAAAATTATATGGGACAATTCTGAGTTATAAAAAAAGGACTTTACTTTTTATGAAGCTGCTTAAAGTAGTTATTTGCTCCATAATGGCGAGTAGAACTTTCTAAGAAGACTCAAAAAATCATTTTTACTCTAACATATTCTGCAATGCACTTACCTTCTTTTCTTTTATACAAGTTTAAAAAGCTTTAAGAAATTACTTGTCAGAAATTATGACTGGCTTTACTCCAAGTGTAGGTATATTTTTAAGAGTAAGTTATTTTGTCTTTGTTTTAGTTCACATACGTACCAAGAAAAAGTCACCTGTATTCTCACTCCCATTTATTAATGGAGATTCCTGTAGCATTATAGTAGTATTATGTGTTGGCTTAAGGACAGCCACAATGATTTTCATTCAAATCCCTGCATAGTACAGACCAGAGAATTTTCTCATGTAAAGTTTATTTGAACTACAATGGATTGACAGTTTACCACAAGCAGTACTGAATTGTTCCCCTGCTTAGTGACTGGAAATGATAAAGATTTACATTCTATTGTTACCCTGAAATTTGTTTAGCCTTTGGATTTTGTTATTCCTTTATCTGCTAAGCTAAAGAATCCTGTATCATAAATTTTCTGTTCCCCAAGTGATTATTTATAAAGTTTGATCAAGTCATGACTTGACTGTCCCTGTCTAGTTAAATATATTTACATCTTAGAATCTCTTGCTACATAGCTAGCATATTTTCCAGTCCTCTGATCATGTGGCTATTCAAAGAATATTTTTCCTATCTTATCAACATATTTCTGGAATTTTCACTATTAGATCTAGACTCAGCTTTTCAGAAAGTTAATTGGTATTTTTCTGTTTATTCATCCAAGGCTTTTTTGTCACTGGTGAGTACATAGAACAAGATTAGTTCTATTTCATCACTGGTTTGCTACACTACTCTTTACAACTACGTTTTTTGCACCTACCAGTAAATTTTACTCAGTGAAGAGTGTCAAGTTTTTAATCAACCTATCAGAATGTTTCAAATATGTTCTTGCATATATTTAAATAATTTACATTTAAAAACATCCTTATTTTCATTCAAAATATTGTTACAATGTATTACAGTTTCATTTAAAATGTTATTTGCTTAGTGAACTATTTTCTGTAAAGGTTGACTGTTTTATTTCCTGGTAAATTCTTTGTTAATTGATTGTGGTTTTCATAAAATGCATCTACATGAAGTTGTCTGCAACTTTCTGTACTACAAGACTTAATGATATTGAATGTTAATGTGGAAGTGACTGTCCAGAGAATTTTTTTGATCTCTTTAGTGACTGCAGGATGAAGCTTACACTCCAGTCCCAGTAGCCGGAATTTAAGCTATATTTTAAATGATTGTTGTAATGGAAACAGATTCATTATTATCAGGCTAGTACAGATCATCTGAGGTTTTATGAAAAAGTACAGAAAGATTTTTAAACAGATCTTTTTTGATCTAATTAAACGCCTCCAACATTAAAGAGATAAAAATTGACAAAACACATGGTTAAATTTATTCATTTTTTCTGTATAAATTATGTTAGAAAAGAGTGACAAGTGTCTGAAGATGGAGAGTGTAAACACTTCTGGCTTGTAAAAATGTTATCATCATCAGTGAAACCAGTGCACTGTAGGAAAGTCCAGATCCTACTCAAATAGCTGTATTGTAACTAGGCAAGTCAGGGATATTTGGGGGAATGTGGTAGAAACTGTTTCTTTTTTGAGAGATCCATGCAAAGTCCAGACATAGTTGAAAATCTTGGACTCAAGAAATCAAGGTAACTTCATACCTTAAAGCAAATATGCTTTGTTTGCACCGTATTTGATTTGGTCAATGCCAGGACTGATATAAATCCCAGTGGAACGTTAAGACTTGACTCTAGATGTCTATGACGTCTGTGTAACAGGCAGCATTGGGAAGTTTTTAAGAAGTGTTTCCAAACTCCTGCATTTATCTGTTACTGATCATGTCATAAAAGCAGACTGGATACATGGAGACAGTAGGTTGGGCTTGGTTACACCAAAGGCAATACGTGTGAAAACTGTGTAAAGCTGAATGAATCCTTGAGGTGTCCACCTTTTGATCCCCTTTCAGGTGTGCTAGGCAGTTTGTCGTATGTCCAGCTCTGGGTAGACTTGAAAAACCTGACCTTGAGACTTCTCTTTATAACAATGCAGATGCAGTTAGTGTCTCCTAAAGGAACAGATACGACAGAGACATGGCCACAATCTACTAGAAAGCTGGACTGTTGCACAGTAAAGCAAGAAAGTGTGAGCACTGAAAAGTACCACAGTGAATTAGAGAAATTCCATCAGTTTGAGTAAATCCTGAAACAAAATTTCTCCTTGGCCTTCTCCAGAGATAATGAGGTTCTGCACACATTTTACATGACCTTGCACAGAAATAATGTAATTCCACCCTGATTCACTGTGAAGAACAATCAATTTATTGAATGTAAATGCTCTTTTTTGCTTGAAAAATATATGTGAGTGTGCAACATCTTTGTGGTCTAGTTTAATATGTACACAAACTTAGCCCCAAGCAATATGAATGTATTTAAAAAGAGTTTTCTACTAATATTTTCATCACGCAGACTTGATCAGTTCATGTTATTGGAAAGTGAATCTGGATGGCTTGAATCATTTAATAATCTGATCAATGAACTGAGAGAAAGATTCTCGATGTAAGTGGTTTACAAATATCCTTTTTAACACTAGGAAATATCCTCATGACAAAGGAACTCTGTCAGAGCAAAGAAAGCAGAAGGAGGAGTTAGGTACATTGCAAGCCAGGCAAACCAAAGTACCTTGTCTGTTTGTACATTTGCTGCTCAGTGCCTGCCTCTGTTGCTCTTCAGACATGCACAAATGAATACAGGTATTTATAAAAAGTGGGACAGAGGTGCACTCCAGAGTGGATTTACGGTCAGTACACTGTAGATCTTGACTATTCACTGGAAGACAGACCCACAGACTACCCTTATATACCTGAAAGACCAAGCAGTAGAGAAAAAGGCACCCTGTATAAAGCTTACAATTATAATTAGCACTTCTCCAAGACACTTCACCCAAATATAAGTATAGAAGTTTTGAATGACTGTAAAAAAATTATTTATTTTTTTTTTTATTTTCAAGGAAAAGGAAGTTGCCTTTTGTAATTCTTACTGATTTTTCTCAGCTAGACAAATTAACATGCAAGGCAACTGTTTATTACATTTCAGATTGTAATAAGTACTGCATAGAGTGTAAGTGTGTAAAATAATTTGACAAATCAGTGTCTTCAGTAGTATATAAATATTTGGTTTGTATTATGTTGTAAAGATATGATTCTCTGTTTCTATTTAAGTAGGTGAAAAATAATCTTATGACTATTAACCATTATGATCTCTTATGCTTTTTATTAACTAAAAAACAACAGAAATATCAATCCAGTCTGTCATTAAGACATTAAAATTAAAATTAAAGGTCTGTCCTATGACTGGATTCATACAAGCGAATTTATGTCCCTCCCACCTAACTGCCTATATACCATCAATGTCTAAATTAAGCAGTACCCAACCGCAGAGTAAGATCATTAACTAGAAGGGTGGATGCAGAGAGATAAGGTGAGTTATAGGATCCACTGGAATCAACAGGAAAAATTCCAGCACTGTTCTGTCACTCGATATGATCATGCAGTTTTTTTTAAAAAGAAGTGTACGAGTTCCAGTTTGCAAGCTTCAGTTCAGAAAGGGGAAATGATATAATATTTACAATGTTGATCAAATATCTATTGTCATTAAAAGTATATTAATAACAAAATGAATCCTGTCACTTTTCAAATGATATACTTTAAGAAGGCAAGGATGAGATTTTTGTAAAATATTTAGGCTCAGTATACTTGAAAATTGCTGCTGAACTCTCTTTCCTTTTTCTGAGCACTTTATGATGCTCCTTATTGCTAGCTAAATATGCAGTCCATACTAATAGTAACACTTTGTCTACCAGTTATTTAAAATTCTAGTGCTACTGGACCTTTCTCTAGGGAGGACACTATTCAACAAAACCTGAAGATGCCTCATGTTAAAGAGATAACTCTACTCAATCTATCCACTTCAGTTCCCTCAATAAAGAAGACAATATGCTAATAAGTATCACTTGAGAATAAAAATTAAAATAATTGCTTATGAATTTATCCAGAGCTGACAACTTTATTAATCTCTGTAGTTGCTGTCATTTGATAAAGAACAACATATAATAAAAACTCTGCAAATTACCTAATTAGGCATTCTGCAGCAGAAGCTCAGCTATTATAACAGCCAGTAATCAGGTAAAAACGTAAAACAAAAGCATTTGTCTTGGAAAGGAACAGCTCTTTGAGAATCTTCCTCATTTATGATGATCTAGCTGCAAACCAATGAAAGAAGAGTGACTCACAGTCAACAGCAATATTCTGGCACGTAGCTATTACTACTAACAGATGAAGAAGAATCCTTATGCTTGACAGAAAGTCCATCTTCCAAAAATGCCCTGGTGCACATTTGTTACAGCAGGCACAGAAATATATCCCAGAACCTGCAAGCACTCTTTATCTGGAAACCAAGCAGAAATTGGAGGAGTTTATTTACAGGTCTACACAACTTTCTTCATTCCTTTGTCTTTCTGAGGAGAGACCTAACTCATTTCAATAGAGCTGAATCCAGTGGAAAGCCTTCTGGTACAATTCCTTCCAAACACTAATAACACTTGAATCAGTTGTGTGTCTTTTATGATGGGATGGATTTTATCTGATCATTGGTAGACATCTTAGGATGAGCTAGTCACACAAAATTAGGACAAAACAGGACTTTGTTCACTTGAAAAAAATTCAAATAATTCTTGAGGAACTGTGACTAAAAATGTCTACTTCCTTCAGTTGACAATAAAGGGAGCCTAGGCTAAGTAGCTAACATTGCAAACACCTGAAGTTAAGTGTGATGCCTCTAAAATGTGTTCTTCCGTTGTGTTTACTGGTGGTATGTGCAGCTTTATCTCACCATCAGAGTGTCACAGATCCTGTAGTCCTTCAGTTAATATATTAAATACTGTGGGAATTAAAATAAGTAACTGCAAATCTTTGAAACTTCAGTAAATCTGCTTTTTCACACTTACTTTTTCACACTGGCTCTTTAGTCTTGTCTCTTTTGCACATGGAACTCAAAACTCTTTTTACTTTCTTCAAAAGACTCAGAAAGACATTAAAAATGCAGGAAAAAACCCTGTACTTGGTCTGGCTGGGATGGAGTTAACTTTCCTCACAGCAGCCCGTATAGTGCTTTGCATTTGTGGCTAGAAAACTGTTGGTAAAGCACCAGTATTTTGGCTGAGCAGTGCTCGCACAGCACCAAGGGTGTCTTTACAACCTTCACTCTGCAAAGGCCAGTACGGTGGGGATGCATGGGAGGTTGGGAGGGGACATAGCCAGGACAGCTGACCCAAAGTGACCCAAAGGGTTATTCCATACCATATGAAGTCATGCTCAGAAATCAAAGCCGAGGGAAGGAGGCGACAGGTGGGAACACACATTTGTGTGTATGGTATTTATATTCCAAAGCAACCACTATGTGTATTGAGGTTCTACATGCTAGGAAGTAGATGGACATCTGCTTGCTGATGGAAAGTAGTGAATAAATATCCTCTTTTTTCTTCGTTTCCACATAAGGCCTTTTCTTTTCTTATTAAACTAACTTTATCTCAACCCATGAGCTTTTTAATCTTATTTTCTCCTCCTATTTTGTTGAGGAGGGGGAGTGACAAAGAGACAGAGTGGGGGGCCTGGCAGCCAGCCAAGGTCAACCCACCACAAAATCAAAAGCTGTATGAGGGGAGAGCAATGGATATTCTCTGTCTGGACTTCAGTAAGGCCTTTGACACCATCTTCCATAAGGTCTTCACAGAGAAGCTGTTGCTGTATGGGCTGCATGAGCAGATAGTGAGGTGGACTGAAAACTGGTCGAATGGCTGGGCACAGAGGGTGATGATCAGCAGCACAATGTCTAGTTGGAGGCTGGTTACTAGTGGTGTACTCCAGGGATCAACACTGGGCCCATTCCTGTTTAACATCTTCACTGAAGATCTGGATGATGGGGCAGAGTGTACCCTCAGAAAGTCTGCAGATGACATCAAACCGTAAGGAGTGGTTGATATGGCAGAGGGTCATGCTGCTATCCAGAGCGACCTGAACAGGCTGGATAAGTGGGCTGACAGTAACACTTCATGAAGTTCAGTAAGTGGAAGCGCAAAGTCCTTCATATGGGAAGGAACAACCCCAGGCACCAATATATGCTGGGCATCAGCGAACTGGAAAGCAGCTTGGCAGAGAAGGACCTGGGTGTCTTGGTGGACACCTGGCTGAACAGGAGCAAAGAAGGCTAATGGTATCCTGAGCTGCATGAAGATGAGTGTTGTCAGTAGGTTGAGGGAGGTGATCCTCCCCCTTTGTTCAGTGCAGGTGAGGCCACACCTGGAGTACTGTGTCCAGTTCTGGGCTTCACAGTACAAGACAGATATGGACATACTGGAGAGAGTCCAATGAAGGGCCATAAGGATGATGAAGGGACTGGAGCATCTCTTCTGTGAGTAAACGCTGAGAGACATGGACTGTTTTGCCTAGAGAAGAGAAGGCTCGGGAAGGGTCTTACCAATGTGTATAAATACCTGAGGAGGGTGCAAAGAGGATGAAGCCAGACTATTGTCAGTGGTGCCTGGTGACAGGACCAGACGCAATGGGCACAAACCTACGTTGTTCCGTTCCGTTCCGTTCCATTCCATTCCATTCCATTCCATTCCATTCCATTCCATTCCATTCCATTCCATTCCATTTCTTCTTTATTCTGTTCTGAACTGAAACATAGGCGGTTCCGTCTGAACATCAGAAAACTGTCACTATGAGGGTCAATGAGCACTGGAATAGACTGGCCAGGGAGATTGTGTTGCCTCCCTCCTTAGACATTTTCAAAAACTCTCTAAACAGCATTCTGGGCAACCGGCTCTATCTGGCCTTACTTGAGCAGGGAGCTGGACCAGATGACCTCCAGAGGTCCCTGTCAACCTCCACCATTCTGTGACTGATTCTGTGATTCTGCAATTCCATGTTTCCATGATTCTGTGAGTCTGTGATTCTGTAATGAGAGCATTTTCCCTTTAGAGCTGCTTGTTTGTCTTCAAGGTGTCGTCAAATAATTTCTCTTCCTGTGGGTGTAATTGAAGAAGTTCCTAGAAAACTATGTAACAAAGGCTAAAGAATTATTTATTCATTTATGTCAAATTAAAATGTTCAAATAAGAAAATATATAGTCCCATCCTAACATATTCAAGAACTCTCAGCTCCATGTTTTATTTATTCTTTCTCTGGAGCATCTCCTGTAGAGTATAACTGTGTAATTTTATCATCTAACTGCTAGATGTTATCATGGTGCTCTGCCCTGTCTTAAAGCTGATGAGAGCACCGAGTTTTTGTTGTGTAGGGCATCCAGTGACTGACGGATGTGTAAATTCTTCAAATTCAAAGCTGAGATGGAATTGAAGGTTAATTTTTAAGGTAAGCACGAAAAGAATGAATTTTACTTCAATACAATGTTTTTAGTATCTTATTTACTTTCACTAATACAGGGTTTTTTTGCTTCCAGTCTATATATTCTAGGCAGAGTTTGGCTTTTACTGGCAATAGCATTCAGAGCATAAATGTGGATGCAGAATGAAATGGTTAATGGCTCAAAAGGAAGCAAATTGTGTAAGTTATTCTCACAAAAAACCCCCAACAAAACCACCAAAATCAGTTCTTCAAAGTACTGGTTAGGAAAATGTTCTACAGGGTTAAGGCCCAACCTACCTTATGGATTGGGCCATACCTCGAAAATCATAGAATCTTTGGATAGTTTGGGTGTGAGACTTATGTGATTCAAGCAACTAAGGGCAACACTACCTACCTGATTTCTGCAGAGATTCCTGTCTGAGAAACATCTGTAACCATGTGAAGAAAGAAGATGTGTTATTTTAGGCCCAGTCAGGTATTACTAAGGAGTTGTCGTCATTCAGAAGTGTATCATTTCCCATACAAATGGCTTCTCAGCAGTGTGGTTACTAGATATGCACATATTTATGCTTATTTCCAGGCACAAATCCAACTTTTTACTGCAGCACATATTTTTGTAAGCATGTGCATTGACAAAAAAAAAAAAGGCATTTATTATCTGAGTCTGTTTGATATTTGAATACTCCTTAGTCTTTCTGACGAGAAGTCCTTGGTTCTCCCTTTGTTCTCATTGATCTCTAGATTTCTTTAAGCAGAAGAAAACAGAACTGCTTGAACATCTAGAATAATAGGATGAATTGGTTTTATGGTCTCTAGAATCATTTTCAAATATAAGGCATTTCTTCATTCTGCTTGAAACCTTCTGTCACTCTTGTTCATCTGACAATGCGAGAAAAGATCTTTCGGGATGTGAAGATGAAACGATACAACTCAAAGACTCTTTTCTCCAACGCACAAAAATGGTTTAACTTTTGTGCAGTATTCAGCACAAATTGTATGTGTTGATATCTGAATATTTTATTTTGTTTCTAATTGTACTGATTTTTATTTATTTATTTATTTCCTTCTTAACGCTGCAAGTATTTCTATTTTGCTTTTTCAATTTTGGTTAGAGCTTTTGATAGCTCTTCTAGTTAAGTCTTTGTGCTGTAACGTAGGAAACTGGGCAATTCATCAGTCGACTAGGCTTTGCAGTTATGAAGACTTTTTAACAAAAAGGTTGTCCTCTCTTTTGATTATATTGTGAACCTGAAAATCTGAAATCTCTTTCTTCTCAGGAAGTGTCACTGCTGAAGATATCTGGTTTAAGTGCTAAATCTGTGTATAACTTCAAAGCTTACTAGAACAAACTACATTCAAGTTGGCCTTTTCCAGCACTTCCAGACTATTCTTTGTTGATTCTATGAGAAACTAACGAATTTTATTCCAGATTGTAGATGATACGAATACCCCATACAAGCACTGAAGAAGAGACAATTATTTATACAATAATAACCTGAGAATTTAAACTTTTCCTGCTTAGGTTACTAAATACATGTAGAGATATGAGTAATACTTTGGAGTTAGGAATGAATACTACAAAAAAAGGGTATTTATTTGCTTATAATTTGCTTATAATGCATTTTTGTAAGAGAAGTGGGTATGAAAATAATATGCATAGTAATATGGATAACAAAAAATCGAAGAAAAAGGACAACATTTATTATTTTTATAATAGTAGAAGGCAGGTCGTTCAATTCTTACAAGCAATTATCTCCGTCAAATGGTTTTCCACATTCTCCTTATTCCTGGAATGAATTATCTTTTTTTCTTGAAGGTCTAGGGGATCAACATAAATATAGGGAGAAATGGAGAGTTTAGTCAGTAAACTGCTCTGTGAGTTTCAGATTCAAGTCCATCTGAAGATTAGCAGAAGACAAAATATGTTAACAAAAGACAAAGATAATTCTTATTCAGGTATAATGTCTAAAATATTAATGTCTGAATATTTTTTACCAACAATAAAGATTCTTTTTGTTTTCGATTAATTATTTTCATTTTCTTGGTAAAAAAAAATTTCAATGGACAGTTCTGAAAAATTTGGAAATTGGTAGATAAATCTCCTCTCTGTCCCGGCACTTCTGCTGCCGTGGTTTTGCCACTTTAGGAAGGGTCCTTCTGCACAAATCTCCGCTCCAGAGCTCTTCGCCTTTGGTTGCTTCGCCAAAATGTCCGGCACGCTGGCTTTTAAACTTTCTGTAGAGGGCGTGATTAAAAAAAAACACAAAATGACTGGAACCAGTAAAATGTTTTCACTACCTTCCCTTTCACTGGCCCAGTCTTAAAAAGCACATCGTAATCTTTCGCGGTCCTTTTATCCTCTCTTCTGCACTTCAGCTAAACTTTTGCTACACAGATGTCAGAGTACTGTCTTTACCAAGAGCCCTGTAACTGAATATTATACATAGAACTTTGAGTGTGAGCATGGTTAACTGTGTTAACTAGTACACCATCAGATTCTGCATTTTCATGATCTCATGTACCTGAAACAGGTATTGAGTTCCTCATGACTACCCCAATTCCAACATACTTAATGGAAAAGCAGATAAGAGACTAAGCTGCTTTCAGACAGTATATAAGACAGTAGTTTTCCTTTGGGAGAATCATCTGGAACCAAATTTTGGGGGATTTGGTAGTGTCCAAAGCTTTCAAAGCATATCCATTTTAGCCCATTCAGATATATTTGCTACCTTCTGCATTTCTCTGGACAAAATTACTTGGTCCTTGATTCCCCTACTTACCTTGGTTTCTTTGGAACTGGAAAAAAACCCAACGATTTCCTAATGAACCCTACTTTGAAGATCTTCTGTTAGCTATTGACTTTCTTCATCTAGGAAATGTGTCAGAGAAGCAAATCCTACCATGACAACAGAAACCTACTGACAGTGTACTTTCATTCAGGTATGCAGTTTTGCAACACTCCTGGCAGTCTGATGAATCATTTTGTCTTCTCATTGCTACTCTTTTTTAGGAGTCCAAAATAATGAAATGCTATGAAGGAAAAACTTGTTTTTGTGAAAACAGGCTTTACCAACATTAAAACCAATATAAAGCAGATGAGATCTAGGCCAAATAAAATATCTTAAAATCTTTTTTCATATTTTTCATACAGTAAAATGGCAATATAAATGACTGTACAAATGGTGTTAGTAACGCTTGCAAATGTTTCAAGAAACATTAACTTCACATAACATTCAATATTTAAGCATATTTTAGAAATAAAATAAAAGACCAGGATGGCATATAATATTATTAACTCTCATTATTCATAATTTTTTTTTTTCCTTTTTGATAATTTCATCTCTCCAGAGTTCTATGTCTTTTCAGACATGAATCCGAGAAAGTGGGTACCCAAAGTATTTCTTAGACAATATACTGCATCACATAATACGAGAAGTATAAAATAAACCAAATATGCAAGTGTTTATTATTTGATATTTATGCAGTGAAAATTTATTTAAACCAACTTTCTCAGAAGTTGCTCTTACTGCAATAAATTGGTAACGTTTCGGAGCCAAAATGGGTGATCCTTTCTTTTTTTTTGTTTGTTTCTAAATCTGTTTCCACACTTGTTCACGCATTTATCTTTGATGTAACTGTGGACCTCTATTTCAAGCTTAGTTTAGTTAAAATCTTAAATGCATTGGATAACTGATTGGCTTGCAGGACTTAAGTCTAGCATGAAAATTGTCATGACCTGACCTTGCAATGTTCTGTCTCTGCCCTGTCACAGCAATTTGAATGAGACCCATATTTTAAAAGCCATTTATACTGTTCCAAAATGCCAAGCCCAGTCAGCTTGGCTATGTCCTTTACAATTATGAGTTGAATTGCTTCATTCTGCTGAGGAATGGCTTTTATGCTATGCTATAACCTGATAAAGATTTTGCTGTATTTCCTTGCCTTTCAGAGCAAGGGTGAGAAAAACACATATCATATCAATTATAACTTTACTCTCCTATTCCTCCTCCTCCCAATCTTATAATTTATGGTTTGATTTTCACACTGGTGGTGTCTGGTTTGGTAGAAAAATTAAATGTTCCAGATTCTGAATCTCCCTTTCTTGTGCACAGTGCTAACAAGGAGCTACCATGTCTTCCAGAAAGGTTTTAGACCAGTATGAGTAGCAAGCTAGGAAGCAAGACACCCATTTCCTTTGCTTTTGGAAGAGTTGAGAGAAGATACTGAAGGCAAGTTCTAATTATGGTTCCTTCCTGTCAAGAAATTCTGTGTTATCCTTAAGAAGGGTGCAGAAAATTATACCGCTTATAGAAATTATTTTTCTATTAATATAACCCCTTCACAGTGTCCTTCTTTCTGATAGACACATTTGGATGGTCTCTGTGAAAAGAGTCTGGAGCTGCCCCGTGCTGGACACAGTCGATTCCATCTGGTTCCAACAGACCCACTGCAGGGCAAGCCTGAGCCCCTCAGACAAGTTAGTGGCGCCTCTGGAAAAACAGAAAAACAGATTTAAGAAAGGGCAGAAAACACTACGCAGACAGAGGAAGAGGGAACAAAAATAGTGATAAACAACACAAGGAACACTAAAGTCAGAGAAGGAGGAGGCACTCCATGGGAGGGCAGGTATTCCCTGTGGTGTGTGGGGGACCTGCACGGGAGCAGGTTTATCTGGATACTTATTCCAGCTGTATTTTACGAGAAAATACCAACATGAGTCAACCCAAAGTATTTTAGTACCCACATATGCTGAATGAACAGGATTGAAAAGCATGAGAGAGAACAGAAATTTTGTGCAATCTGAAAGGAGCATGTTGTTAAAAGTGAGCAGTGAAAAGTCTGACAATTCTCAGTGCTCACAGCAACAAAAACAATGAAGTGAAATGGTAGTTCTTGTTCCATACAATCATTATCAGCTCTATGTGGGTGCTGTGTGAAGCTCCAGGAAGCAGTATCCCTTCTGAAAACTCTAGACATGCTCATGCAGTGTCCACACAAGAAGTCCTTTTTGTACTGGGAGCATTAGTTAATCAGCAGGACATATCTCACGTACAGAGAGAACAAAGAAGAAATTCAGCTATCATTGTTTCTGAAGAAAAGTTGTTCTTCAACATGCCTTCACTATTGGTTTGTAATAATTATGTCTTCCTGTTACTCACCTTCTAGGTATCCACATAATGCATCCTCTGACCTGTGTTTGAGCTAACTTCTGGAAATAAGGCTGATTAGTTGTACCACTTCTAAGTTAGTATAAGCCAAACTTTGACCTCTACTAAAATAATGCATACATTTCAGTATTTTCTGTTTTCCACTCAGTCACGATGCAGCACTTTGTTTATTTCTCTCCAGGTCATATTAGAATGAAATATTCTGTCATCAGAAGCCATGAAGTACATCATAAAATGCCACATGTTGACCCTAGGATGCAGCTCCAGGATTTCAGCAGAGCTGTCCTTGCTCAGACCAGAGTTGGAATTTGGTGCCTTGAAATAGTAAGAAAAAAAGTGTGATAAACAAGTAAATCAAATTGGAAAACAATAACTTAAAGATAAAATTCAAGTGTGAAGGTAAAATAAATGACACAGTTCCAGTAAGCCTCTCTGTAATTCGTCTGAACCAAGGTGTAAATTTCTTGAAAAATTAAAGAAATATAACTAAGAGGAACCCAGAAGACACTAAATTTTGTTTTCTTCAGTAAAACTGAATGCAACTCAGGGGTCTATATGTAAGCATAGATGCGTAAGTAAAGTTTAAGACTTTGTATCAAAATAAGGTGGGAGATATTTGAAAGTACAAGGCAATTACTAAGTTGCAGGCTAAGACTACAGTCATGGATGTAAAAATGAAAATGAGTCACTGGTACAGAAAAAAATCTAGATGATGCAATTTATTAAAATAGTTGATTACCCACATTATTAGCTAAAAACTTGGAAACTATTAAAATAACTTATTAGTGCTTCCAAAACATTTGAGACAAAATACTGAAGCTGCCAAGATTTTTGTAGAATTTGCTGCTGCAAAGATGTGATCCTTGTGGATATTGATGACAGAAGCCCTATTTGCAATGGTTCTGACTTTCATGTGTGCCAACACAAATTTAGATCAGTTAACATACATTAAATTAAGGTAGACAATAAACCATGTATAGAAGTGGATCTTGATGACAGAGTGTGTTTGCTGGCTTACAAACCAATGCTCAAAGGTGTATTGTATCTGTAGTTCTCCAGAAAGAACAGCCAGCTAACTGTTTAGGCTATTAAGTTGCACATATAAAGTGCAAATGCTTTAGTAGGAGTCGCCCACTAACACATGAGGGTTTTACATAGATGGCACAAGTTTGCAGGCTGTAGAGAAGAGACTATTTTTGAGAATGTTGGCATGGGCTTTCTGGTGAACAGTAAGGAATGGGAGAGGATCTGAAATGTAGTAGTCACAATTTGTTTCATCACAGGACCACTTCCTGGTGCAACATAATCCGATATAATGTGATATGACTCCACTGCTGTCAATTAAGAAATTGGTGCAAAGGTTCCACAAGAACATGGGGAAATACTGCTGTTAATAAGCGAAATTAAACCTGATAGTGAGAATGGCTTCTGTGCTTCTAACAGTATGATTTGTCCATCCAGGTCTGAGTACAGACCTTATAGAAGTATATATGACTGAATTTCTACAAAGAATTGTTACCAGCAGTGTTTTACGAATCAGGATACTGTCAAAGATCACATTTTATACTCTTACCTTATAAAAATGGACGTTCTGGACAAGTTAATGAGTGAATGATTAAAGACATTAATAAAGTAACAAAGCGTAGTCATATTTTTAACAGTACTTTTCTTGACCTCTGCATTACATGAGCCTGGCAACAAACTTAGATGTAGGAAAAAAGTTTTATTTAACAGAAAAAGTGACTTTATTACCAGAAATGTTAACATTTTAAAGGGATAACATCCCTCTCATTTTACAATCACCATCAAATATTTGTCTTGATGCTTATATAGATTGTTCTGTTAATGCAAAAGTTTACATTAGAAAAAATACCATTAGAACAGAGTTATAAAAAGTGTGTTATCTCATTAAGTGCATTATAAAAGTGACAAAATGTCAGCACTATACTGCAGTTTTTTATTGTATTGTACAATTCATTGTCTAATTTGTTAAATTATGAGAGATATATGAGCAATGATCACAAATATCAAACTGGATAAAAGTAGGAAGTTCATCTTACGGCACCCAAAACTAGCAAGTTAAAAAAAATATGCACTTTAAGTGTCCAGGTTTCCACGGATTTACATTATGTTTTCCTGGATGTTCCTTATACTAGGTACTGTAGATTTCAATATTTGTTCTCGGGAAAACTGTATTATTTTTATAGTGATTTATATCTGCCCACAAGTGATGAGTGTTTGCATCTTTATGTCTGGCTTTAAATATGGAGAGACACAACAAAAAAAGCTATTTGATTAACTGATGGACCAATCCTAAGGTGTTTTTTTTGTTTCTTATAGTAAGGTAAACCATGATTTTCAGGAGAAAAACAGGTTATTTTTGATCACTGTTGGAGTTTGTGACAGATCAAGAATCTCCATTTTGCACTGCAGATGCATTATACAGCTGTTGTCTGTGAGATCATCCAATAGTAAGTGTTTCCCGGCAAGACTAAGCAGCCACAACATAACTTTTATAAATATAAACAACATTGCATTTTTCCTATTAATTAAAGATCGTAACAAGATTATTTTTTTCTGTTCTTGCCCTAAACAGGTAGGATCATTCTCTCTCAAAATCTCTGAAAGTAAAAAAATAATTAACAGAAAAAAACACTGAATTTTTATGTCTTCTGACACTCATGACAATACTTGCTTGACTCACCCAGTACTTGCTTGACTCTTCTGAGTTATTCATAGCTGCTTCTTAATAAATTTGTTATACCTGAGGAGAGATTAAAAATTCTATATTCTTCAAGTGAATAGAACTGTAGACATTCACTAAGTGTCATTCAGTATGTATATGTGAGAAAGGTAATCCATTTGTTTATAATACAGCTTACAAGCATCACTTTGTTCCTTAAAATAACACTGTATATAAACTCTTCCCTAAACACTGACTGAAATTAAGCACAGTCCATGATTCTGGCTTACAATATCTTCACCTTTATCTAATTGTTCCTCTTCCCCACAGAATCACAGAATCACAGAATAGTAGGGGTTGGAAGGGACCTCTGTGGGTCATCTAGTCCAACCCCCCCGCCGAAGCAGGGTCACCTACAGCAGGCTGCACAGGACCT
>Ga0065711_1004045_pt1 | contig 29513 bp, 22 predicted proteins | sample Hoacrofraction12_FD_59098 | JGI IMG/M metagenome (GOLD analysis project Ga0065711, IMG submission 59098) | Hoatzin crop microbial communities from Cojedes, Venezuela - Epithelial fraction 12 v2 (version 2) | ecosystem: Host-associated > Birds > Digestive system > Esophagus > Crop | place... | reverse complement strand
GATGAGGTTCAACAAAGGCAAATGCAGGGTCCTGCACCTGGGGAGGAACAACCCCATGCACCAGTACAGGCTTGGGGCGGACCTGCTGGAGAGCAGCTCTGTGGAGAGGGACCTGGGGGTCCTGGTGGACGACAGGTTAATCATGAGCCAGCAGTGTGCCCTGGTTGCCAAAAAGGCCAATGGGATCCTGGGGTGCTATAGGAGGAGTGTGGCCAGCAGGTCGAGGGAGGTTCTCCTTCCCCTTCTACACTGCCCTGGTGAGGCCTCATCTGGAGTACTCTGTCCAGTTCTGGGCTCCCCACTTCGAGAAAGATGAAGAGCTACTAGAGAGAGTCCAGTGGAGGGCTACAAGGATGGTGAGTGGACTGGAACATCTCTGCTATGAGGAGAGGCTGAGTGAGCTGGGCTTGTTCAGCCTGAAGAAGAGAAGGCTGCGAGGGGACCTAATAAATACTTAACAAATATCTGAAGGGTGGGTGTCAGGAGGATGGGGCTAAGGGCCAAGCTCTTTTCAGTAGTGCCCAGTGACATGACAAGGGGCAACGGGCACAAACTGAAGCACAGCAAGTTCCGTCTGAATGTGAAGAAGAACTTCTGTCTGAGGGTGACGGAGCACTGGAACAGGCTGCCCAGGGAGGTTGTGGAGTCTCCTTCTCTGGAGATATTGAAGACCCACCTGGACAAGTTCCTGTTCAGATTGCTGTAGGTGACCCTGCTTCGGCAGGGGGGTGGACTTGATGACCCACAGAGGTCCCTTCCAAACCCTACTATTCCGTCATTCTGTGATTCTGTGAATTTCTGTGCCACAACTGCTGACCCAGGTAAGACTGGCATTTATTTCAGTATATTGAACCTATTGAAGCTTAGGTTAGAAATATTGTACTTAAAGCCCCCCTTAATTTTCATGCAAAATTACTGTCCTAGACAAGAATTCCTCTTGGGGTTTGGAGCATTTTTTTTGTGTTTTTTTTTCTTTTTTTTTCTTTTTCTTCAGGAGGTTTTGGAAAGAGGTTCCTATGAGCCCTGTCGTTTCCACTGAACTACTACTCAGGAATGGCTACACCACCAGCATAAAAGACCTTAATCACAATTCCTGCAGCACATATCCAGGAAACGGCAAAGAGAACCTTAGATTTAAAACTTACATATGTTTTGCCAGCTATCTGAACTGGGGACTAGATCTAAATTTTGTCCTGAGGAAAGAATATTTCCTGTTCCTGTACCATGTAAGGAGGAAACCTCCAGGACTTTGTTAAGACACTCAAAAATGAATGCTACATTTATTAGACCAAATAGATTTTATATGAAAAAAATAAATTTACTGTGTAGACACAGAAGACCTTGACTTTGGAATCATAAAGAAAATAAGCATTTGCTTTCTTTTTTGTGGTTAATAGCTATGAAATATAGTGCATGGTACACTGATATCCCACAGAGATCGTCTGCATAAAGAAAGCATAGACCAGGTATGAAGGCAAACAAAATTTTATAAGAAAACAAGGAGGTACAGAGATTGTCCAAACTGTGTCTGAACCCTCTGTCTGCTTCTCTAAACAAACTTTCTCTACATTTTCTTAAAAAAAAGTCAGGAATTCTCATCAAATTTCTATTCTTCGGAAGTTAATGATATTCTTACATGAAGAGTATCTTAACCCAAATAATGCATTTAACTATAACAAACATTTTACTATTTGTCATTACGCTTGGAAGAACACAGTAATTCCATCCCTTCATATGAGTTTGCTATTGTAAACTAGCAAACAACTTTTACTCTGTTTATACACAAAATCAAGGAAAAGTTGTGAGTTGATTGGGTTGTTGGATTTAAGCAGTGTCATCCCTGAAATCCAGGGGATGCTAGTGGGCTAAGCTGTCATGCTGAGTGACAAATAAATTTCCTTTTTCTTATTTCACAATATTTTGACCATACTTATTAAGGGTAATATGCTTATGAAATTATTTAAGACCTTGTGTGCACTGCATAAGCATTGCTTAGGATGAAACTCAGTACACTCACAGGTAAAAGGGAGATGTTATTTACTATGTAATGTCAAGTACTATCTCAAAAAGGAAATGGGAACTTGCAGATGATGCCAGATCTTTTCCTCGCACATTAGTTAGAAAAAAATGGCTGGCTTCATGAGACTGTGTTGGGTCTTCTGAAAACGTATCATGAATTCCCCTGCACAGCAACTCAGCTGCTGGAAGCTCTCACTGGAACTGCATGTAAGTAGCCAAATGCTTCCTCCTGTCCCTTCTGGGGTGTTGTGCTCTGTATCATCACCTGACAACAGCCTTTGCCTCAAAGCACTATAGCTCTTTTTTCATATATATGTAGTTTGCCTATGACCAGCAGCTATTGTGACTGCATGATGTTCTGAAAATCCTAAATAAGAAAAATCAATTGCAATGATCGTAGGAGTTACTGTCCAAAATAAATGATTTAACATTTGGAAAATTAAATATAGAGGTATTAACCCAGGCAATGTAGCTTATCACCCTTAGGCTAACATTTCAGTATAAATGTCAGATTCTCCAGTTCTATATTTTTGTGAAAGTAAAGACATTGGAGAGAAACTAACTGATAAAAATAGCATAGGAATTAGGAATGGATTTTGGGGGTGACAAGAGAGAAATATGGTACTGGATCAATTATTTTTTCCAAATAAGACCAAAGTGCAAAGAAATCCATCAAGTGATGGGGATGTTTTGATAGCACATTTATCCATACCTTCAGTTTCAACCCACCTTGCAAAAGAAAAGATGGAAATAAGGTTTAAACGCAAGCAAGTATGTATTTTTAGACTTTGAAGCATAGGACAAAAAATTTGCAAATAGCAAGGTGATTTACATATGCTCAATAACAACAAAGATTCTGTGAACAATTACAGTTATTTAGAAATTGCAGATGTCTCTATTTCTTTGACTTGCAAACTAGAAAAAAAAAATGTTGATATACTTTTTCCGTGCTAAAGAATTGGACTATCTCCATAGTTGTAAGGAAAGTTATTAGATAAACACGGAAAATATTTTATGGCATGAAAGTAAAAATCATTCTTTTGCAAAGCCCAGGACCATAAAGATTGACAGGTGATATTATCACTGTTATGAATACAATCATAGATTAAATACTAGGGAGAGAGAAAATTATGTAGTGTAATACATAGTAGTAGTTCTAAACAGAATACTTGGAATGTTCCCCCACAACAATCTTGTGACTAAATTGGAGAGATACGACTTTGATGGATTGACTGTTAGATGGACAAAAAATTGGCTGGATGGCGTTATGTCCAAAGAGTTACAGTCAATGCCTCAATGTCCAAGTGGAAACCAGTAACAAGTGGTATCCCTCAGTGGTCCACAATGGGGCCAATACTATTTAATATCATCATAAATGACACAGTGGGATCGAGTGCAGCCTCAGCAAATTTGCAGATGACAACAAGCTGAGTGAGGCAGTTGATGTGCTTCAGGGAAGGGATGCCATCCAGAGGCACCTTTACAGGTTTGAGAGGTGGGCCCGCACAAACCTCTTGAAATTCCACAAGGCCAGGTACAAAGTCCTGCACCTGGGTCAGGGCAGTCCCAAATATCAGTGTACAGACTGAGGGATGAAGGGATTGAGAACAGCCCTGCAGAGAAGGACTTGGGGATACTGTTGGATGAAAAACTGGAGCCAGCAATGTTCTGTTGCAGCCCAGAAGACCAGTCATATCCTGAGCTGTATAAAAAGAAGCATGGCCAGCAGGTCGAGGGAGGTGATTCTCCCACTCTGCTCTCATGAGACTCTGTGTGGACTACTGAGTCCAGCTGTGGAGCCCTCAGCACAAGAAAATCATGGACATGTTAGAGGGGGTCTGGAAATGATCAGAGGGCTGGAACACCTCTTGTACGAAACAAGGCTGAGAGACTTGGTGTTGTTCAGCCCGGAGAAGAGAAGGCTCCATGGACACCTGATTGAAGCTTTTCAATATGTAGCAAAGTTAAAGACTTTTTATCAAGGTCTTTAGTGACAGGACAAGGGGTAATGTATTAGATGGGACATAAGGAAGAAATTTTTTATGGTGAGGGTGGTGAAACACTGGAACAGGTTGTGCAGATAAGTTGTGGATGGCTCATTAATGGAAGTGTTCAAAACCAGGTTGGATGGAGATCTGAGCAGCCTTTTCTAGTGAAAGACATCCGTGCCCATGGCAGGTAAGTTTGACTGGACAATCTTTAAAGTTTCCTTTCAACCCAAATCATTCTATGATTCTATGATTCTATGATTCTATGATCCTATGATTCTATGATTCTATGACTATGAAATAAAGTAAGCATAAATTTGGACAGGAAAATAGGAGGCCTTTTTTAACCATTAGTGTTATAACATTTGTAGTAGTTTTGAAAGAGTTTTCTACATTTTTTTCAAAACACTTCCATTATATTTATCCTGTGCTTCAGGCCTGTGAAGTAAAAGCCATACAAGGGCTGAAAATATTTTTATTTGCTCTGTTAGTCCATAGTGAGACTTCTGGGAACGCTGGGCTGTACACTGTTTGCTGAAGCATGCAAGGTTGGCCTCAGGAAGAAAAACATTGTTGGACAGTTTACATCTGTCTTCATAACGGTTTTGCAGAACCTCCAGGGTGGCTGGTATTGCTCACCTGTCTGAGACCACTTGATCATCAGTTTTATTACTAGAAAGATTTTTCCATAAAGTCAGACTGTCACAGAATTTTCTGGCTATTTCCAGATAATAAACTTCTTGCCATCATGGTTTTTTATTTTTTCTTTTCCTGTGATGGAGATTTTTAGGCTTCCGATCTTTTGTAAAAATTTTATGTAATTTAAAGTCACATAATTTTAAAACAGAATATAGACAAGGGCTGTGCCTTGTAGCTTTTGATATCTCTAGAGTCACAGGATGTACAGTATATGGATGGTTCTGGGTTATGGCAGGGAGCAAAACTCAACCACTAAACACCCTTTTAATAAATTATTGATTGATGTCTGCCTCCTAAACACACCGATAAATTGTGCAGAAGCATGTTAGCTGGCTCATGATAAAACTACTTTAACTGTTTAACAACACATATGTTTTAATTCCAGTCCAAATAAATGTTTCCTGGCTCTGTTTAGTATGTTAATACAGGCATATTCTGTTGTTCTTAGGTTTGCCACACCTGGTGGCTGGAAAGGTCTAGTCCAAAGGCATTCCTTACAAAGATATCTCCTATTCAACATTTCAATAATGAGTTAAAAGAGTATAATAAAGCATATGAAAATAAAAATAAGTGCAGCTGTTGCAGGTAGAAAAATATCTTTAAAAATGACATGCAGTAACACTACCTACTAGTTCTCAGAGAGCTTGAAACAATAAACTAATGTTAAAATTAATTATCCCAGTAATTTCAAAAGATTCTTGTAGATATCTGGTGAATACAAATATGGCTTAGTCTCATGCAGAATGTTCCTGACAAACAGAAAATTCATTTTTAAAGGAAACGTTTTGACTAGATTAGCTTCAAGTCAGCAGATTGTGAACTTCTTGTGTAAGGTGCCACCACTGACCTTTGACGTCAGGTACTTTATTTTGTGGTTATGGGTTTTATCACTGCACTGGGTCAGGCTGGGATAGAGTTAATTTTCTTTATAGCGGCCCATATTGGGTTGTGTTTTTGATTTGTCACCAAACAGTGTTAATACAATGTTTTGGCTATCGCTGAGCAGTGCTTGCACAGCATCAAGGCCTTTTCTGTTTCCCAGTCACTCCCAGTGAGTAGGCTGTGGGAGAGAAAAGTCTGGGAGGGGACAGGTGATTCCAGCTGACCAAATGGATATCCCATATCACATGACATCATGCTCATCAATACGAGCTGGAAGGAGGGTAGTGGCCATTGCTCAGGGCCTCGCTGGATATCAGTCTGCTGGTGGGAGGTGGTGAGCAATTGCTTTAGCATCATTTTTTTTTGTTAATTGTTTTTTTTTCCCTTCACCTATTAAACTGTCTTTATCTCAATCTATGCATTTCCTCATTTTTGCCCTTCAAATTCTCTCCTCCATCCCACTTGAGGCGAAGTGAGGGAGTGATTGACTGAGGGCTTAACTGTCAGCTGGGATCAACCTACCACAGTCACCAAACAGTAACCACCTGATGAAAATTTCCTAGCAGCTCTTTATGAAAACTGCCAGTGCTTGTTCTTCTTAGATCACTTGAGTAGGGGTCACAGAAAGTCTGCCCCTGCTTTTTTGGAAAAACACTATTCCTGTCTCAGTGTTGATACCACAAAGCTTTACAAAGTCCTGCAAATCTAAAGTGAATGAGAACCCTGTCTCTGATCAACTTTGTGAGATGCTACTTGCCTGTCTATCTCTCTGCCTGCTTCTGTCAGAAACAAAGTCAGGTAAGGAAAACACAGGTGTCTTGGAATAGTTCAGAACAGACAGATAATTTTCTCTTTGCATTTAAAGTGTCTCAGCTGTTTTGATTCTACTGTCATTAAAGTCATGTTAGCTAAAATCTGGCATCATCTGAAAATCTTGAATTTTATTCAGTCTTGTAAGACTGAGTACAGCACACTTTACTAGAGATTGTCTTTAACTGCAGAAATGTACATAATGTGCATAAATGTACATAACTACATAGGTGTAGTTCTAAGTAGAGAAAATACCATGTTCCACACTGACATGTGACAAATAAAGAAAAACACTTTTTAGGAATCAGGGTAACTCATGAGCAGTGGCCATTATGCTTTCCACCTTTCCATTTAAGTACTAAATCAGAAAAATTACTCTTAATTTCTCCTAACCATTGGACTATAAATACTGTTCTAGATCTGTTCAGTGATAACAATGGATTTGCTAGGATTCAGAGTGTAAATCTAAGAATACATCACCGTTTTCTCGTGGTGTTTCTTTTTTTCCTTTCCTTGAATACAAACTGTTACTGATTTACCCTTCTCTCCGTTTGCTTTAGCTTGTGCACTTTTTTCATTACTATCTATCTGGCTTCTTTGTGCTTTTCCTTTCCCATTATTCTTCTGCTACCTTTCCACTGTCTTTGTGTAAATGATAGGATAAAACCAAAGCAAAGGTGATGGAAGACAGAAAACAAACTAAATAATAAATTTTGAATTAAAAATGTAAGTTTACTATAAGCATACAAGGCTTTAAAAAATATACTTCCCATAAAAAATAAATCACATTTTTAAACACAATACAATCTTACTGCTAAATTTGTTTGAGTGGTGTACCCACAACAGTCAGAAGCATGGACAAAATGTTTAAAATTTTGATTTTTAAATCATGATGAAGACATTGTAAAAATATATATATGCCTTTATACAGTCATTAACCCTTACTAAAGAAGGAAATGGAATAAAACACAATAAATAAAAAAGCACTTTAAATGTAACCCCAGAGGCAGTAGAGGTCCATAATATGTTACAGAATAAGCAAGCGATTAAAAATCTGATAAACTGATAGACAAAGATTTTAAAGTGTTCTTTATTACCATTAGCAAGAATCTTCCTGGATTGGTTAGTCTGTAATTAGATTTCACACCATTTTGTTCAAGTAGACAATGAAGTCAACTGTCAGGCAAAACTATATTCAATACCAGAAGATTTCGTCCATACTATTCATGTGTATTCATTCTAGAAGTAGTCATTTGTAAATTGCTCTTCTAGATTTGAAGTTTCACTGGGAAATTTAGTGGAATAAGCCTACTCCAGAAGAAATTTATAGCCTTCTTAGACTGACATAGTAAATTAAATTTAAACTAGTGATAAAGTCTGTCTGTACTACATCTGCATGTTGTTAGAAGTTGCTCTGTGAAAAGTAATCACAGAGATAAACTTGGCATGGAAAATTCCCTCCATGTGCTACTTGAAAAATTTTAATTTGAAGGTACTTCTGTTCCTTATTTAAGTATAGCAAATTTTCTGTAAATGGAAATGTTGGTAGAATGAGTGATCATTCCTTTGCTCAACTGTATTATCTGTGCTGCCTCTGTCTTACAAAATTGGCCCGTTACAGCATACAGAATTTGGTCTACTCAGATTCAACGATATGTTTTTGTTACATAATTTTCCTTTGTTTTTTCTAAAGAACATGAAGTAACAGAAATTCTGAATTGATTGTAAAACACCTTATTGAGATGGATGAATTAACCCGTGAGAAGAAAATCTCCAAATGATTGTTTTTTAAAATTAATTTAATTTAATTTTAGGATATATCTGAACAAGCAGTGGGTAATGTTAACTGGAGGGGAATAAAAAGGGCAAATTATTCAATAGGATATTTTATTTTATGTGCTGCCAACCATATAAAGTACGTTATTCAATACACTCTGAAGCATCAGTGTCTGGCTAAACAGAATAAAAAGCTTAGTTTAAGATTCTAGTTTCTCAAACACAGATTGTTAAAAAAGAATTTTATCGATTATTTATAGATTTCCAGTGCTCATATTTTTCAGTTCAGCCAAGATGTGAGCCTTAGCTCTGTCTGGAGGATGAGAGGACTCCTTTCATGGTGTCTGTATGAGTGATGCCATTACAAAAACAGTCCTTTGCTTTCCCCATGCTTGTGCCTAGCCCAGGAAAGTAGTGAAGCACACAACCCTTTCATCTCTGCTCTCATCCTTGTCACACAGCAGCTAAAGCTCTGTCTTTTATTACATAAATCAATAATCCAACTGTAATTGTTAGTCTTCTTAGTAATCCTTCCCTTACACACAAGGAATAGCTAAATTAACACATTGGCAGTGTGCAGTCCTGCTTTACCCAGTTAGATATTTACTCATTCAAATTTCCATAATTTTATTAAACAGTCATCAGTCTCAGGCAGACCATGACTTTCTGCTGGGAATTTGAACCACTCACCTTAGCATTGCAGTCAATTTGTTTTTCACAGGGATCATGTTAAGGCTAGAGTTTACACATTTGTCTCTGGCAGGCTTTAGGTGTCAAGGGAAGGGCAAGCCATGGTGGAAAGTACTGTGATGTCAGTGAAAATCTCCTTTCATTTTCCTCCATGATAAACCTTGTCAAGCAGCCCGTGACTGTCTGTGACTGATACACCACAACTGGGAGAAGCTGCAGCAGGCTGTACACCAAAAATGTACATGGCGCTGGATGGGGTCGGTGAGTGGGAAAGAATGCTCCAGCTAAAAGGGGAGGTACCTGGTCGAGTAACATCACAGAGCCTCCTCCTGCAAGTTTAGCAAGGTTTCAAGTTCAAGAACCTGCCAACTGACATCCAGAGCTCTCTTTGCACTGTGCTGATATAGCAGGCATACCGGTGTTTGAGTGAGCTCTGGCGAGTTCTTTCCCAGTGCTCAGTTCTCCAGGGACCTGCACAGTGACGTCCTACTCCATGGCTGTGACAGCGTGGCCATAATGCAAAACTTTTGCTGAAATGAGTGAACCTGGGCTACAGGATCCTTTGTTCCTGCTGGGAACTGAAAGCCTTGATCACGTTTCAAGTCTCTTTAAATGAAAACATGCTATTCAGCGAAGATTTGCGGCTATATCTGGGGTAAACCTGTGTGGTCTTGGTCAGATTTCTCTTTGCTAGAACATCCTTCAGGTTGGTTCTTCACTGGCTGATGACTTCTTGAGAGCTCTCCTATTACTTTTCCTGCTCTCAACAAGCTCTGAATAGTGCTCTCTCCACAGAGTGGGTGTAGTGCTGTGAAAGTCGGTCCTGTGCAGCTTATTAACTTCTGTATGGGAACAGAAGATGTTACACTGCCCCTGCAACTTACTTTCTCTGACCAAATTTTTAGTCATCTTGAGTTTCACAATATTAATATAGCAAGAAGAATGTACTGTATCAAAATTATTCTGGAGAGTTCTTCCTTGGGAAAGATCCAACAAAAAATCTGTAAGTAGTTAGTGCCTTTGTATTTGGAATTCTCTGACCATTGCACAGCAGTCAAAGATTATTGGCAGAGATCACTGTACAAAATATTTTCATGTAGCAGTTGGTGAATTTATTTATTCACACCAGCTAAGGAGGTGATCAGTGTGTTTGATATGGGACAGCAATTATTGAAGCAATTTGCTGAAATAATTGTTAATATTACAAGATAACAATTAATGTTTCAATATCCATAACCCCTGCTTAGACATTTCCAGTTGTTTTATTTCAATAAAGTTATGATCCTACTTTATTTAACAAAACAGCTCATTAACATTTATAAAAATATTTGGAGCCTCTTTTTTTCAGCAGTTTCCACTGCATAAAACTTGGTCATGATTTCTGATTTGTAATTAACTCCATCATTAATATTGATCATGCAGTTATTCCCAGTAAGTATTAAGCATTTTATGAATTGGAAAATGTTCAGAACTACTCCAGAAAAAAAGTATTTTGCCTACCCTTATCATAGGATGAAAAAGACACAGCATTGTGTTGTATATTATTGAATTATTGTGCAGTGTTTCTAATACAAGAGCTGAAAAATACTGGGGTGTATCAAGCTGGCTGATAAGAGATCACAATAAAGGTCAGTAGGAGCAGAGCACCAGAGCTAGAGACAATCTTACAAGTGATTAAGTCCTTTTCAAGTTGATCTAATTTTTATTCATTCTTCTAACACCTTGTTTTTGTCTCATGTTCTCTACTACTTCCCTGCAATTATTCTCCAGTTTGTCAACTCAGTGAGTGTTATTGGTCATTCTATGTCAAAAAATATTCCATTATGCAGAGTCACTCACTTTTTTCTCAAAATATCCTCACAGTAATATTCTGCTCCTTAATATTTTTCATCAATATCTGCTCTATGGATTTGCTTGCTAAAATATATAACATTTTTATTGAAGAACATCACCTATTTCTGACTGCCTCATCTAATCTAAAGTAATTACGTCTCACTGTTAATCACCAGGCAACAGTGTTCACAATTACCTTTTGCACTAAGATTAAATTATTTCCAGTTCTTCATAAGAGAAATAATGGATATCAGACAAACAGTATAAAAAAACCACCCACAAAACCCCTCTCCTTTCCACACTTCTCTCTCTACAGAAAATCCGCTCCACAGTAAATTTCAGAATGCATAACCTTTATCAAGATAATAAAGGTGAGGTTTTTTCCCCAGAAAATGCTAAATTATGAAAGTTTTATTTTGAATACTATCAAAGAGGTGACTCATATGTCTGTGCATACACATATACATACATACATACATACGTATGTATGTGTATATATATATACATTTAAAAAATGAATTAATGACTTATGGAAATTCCCGTGTCTATTCAACATTTGAATCTGCAGAAAATGTGAAATATTTTCATTCCTCAATAGGCAGCAAAAAAGAACTGTGGGTGGTAGGACAGGAATGTTCCACCAAACTTTAAGAAACTCATCAGTATGTATGACATGGATAGCAAAAGACAGAAAAGGAATTTGTGCAAGGAAGATACGAATGTAAGAGAGAAGAGACTTTAATATCATTCCAAGGAATGATTAGAAAATCTCCCAAGTCTTTCTACCTAATTGACTACATTGGATCTTACTTGTCAGGAGCGAAATGACGGGCACAAATGTGGTTTTTTACCCCCCAAAAAATGGAAGCAGAAATTCTTATCTGGATTGCTGTTCATCAAACTTACTGAATCCCTCTAACAGCTAAGCAAAGAAATCCTATTTTGAACTAGCCAAGGCCTGGGAGAGATAATGAAAGTCTCTAATTACTTTACATCTTTCTGAAAGCACCACGCACACCAGAGTTTATGTATGTTCTTTCATATATGATTCATACTGAAAAGACCTTACAAATAATGTTCAATAGTCAGTTTTATTCCACAAAACTTATTCACCAAAAAGGAGAGTTTAAGAGTATGAGAGACTTCATAATCTTTTAAAAGGTCTTCCTGCATCTAGGCTTCAAGGCCTCTCCAGTTATTCTACACTTCTGTTTAATAATCAGACTTGTTGAGCTATGCACACAAGTTCCATATTAAAGTGCAATTAGATGTTACGACGTGATTAATTATAGTTTTATGTTTAATGAGTCAATCACAATTCCATTTGTATAATTATAATCTAAAGAACCTCACTTGTATCTTGACAGATATTCATGGAAAGAGAAAATAAAAAACAATTTGAGAGAGTTTGGGAAATAAATATGTAATTTATTTATTGTTCTCTGAAAGTTAAATAAAAATCATTCTGAGTTAAAGAAGTTTTAAAAGAAGATTTTTTAAGCAATCTCATCTTCAGTACTAATGATCCATATGTTTGTTTTCCACATAAAAAATTATAATTTTGTATTGAATTTAAATTACATTTACTTCATTGAATTGATATTTTATTATCAGGTATCTGCCCCAGTTAATTTTAAGATGTTTACAAAACAAAAAAGTGCTATTTTTTCAGAAAATTATTAATTCTGATACTTGATCTTATCTTGATTTGATCTCCATTAATAGGCTAATCTCTATTGATAGAGAATATCAATAAATTAACAGTACATTTTCATATTCAAGTATATTTCCTATTTCAAACCATACATACGTTTGAATCAAAACAAAACAAAAAAAATGCAAAAGTGGATAAATGTAAAAGGAGAAAATACAGAAATGTGGAATGTTGAATTCATCAAATGAACTCCTTATAACTTTGCATCCCAAGTTTCCTAGTCTCTAAGAAATTTGAAAAAATCAGCTTGAAATCTGTATATAAATTAATTATTAAATTTCAGATTGTCTGGAACATCTTGTAGCACATCAAACATTCTCTGAGATTTTCATCACGTGTCAGGAAAATACTTTTTAGACTGTTCCAAAACGTCATTATTGCTTTTCTCTTCAACCATAAAATAAGGGAAAAATATTATTTTACAAAATTCTCATTAAATATTCTCAGGTACATAGCTGCCTAGCTATCGTATAATATCATATCATATCAGTCACTATTGATGGAGCCTCAGAAAGACAATCCACGGCAGGTTTTATGCCTAACTTCCCTAAACAGAGAATGGTAACAGCTACATGCTTCAGATCATTAACATAACCAGAACTCTAACCAAAGGGCATCTCAGATCTAGTCTGTAGGAAAGTACAAAGGAGGTAAACGTGCCTTCAGTCTCATGTCTCTCAATTGTTTAAACCTCCCAGCATAAGAGTCCTCACTAATCAGAATCTACCTTACACCACTTTTGTTTCAAAATAAAAATTGACAGTGGTGATTTCTTTTCTTCCATACCCTTTGTAGGAAAGCCTTCTTGTTAAACAGTTTCCAGTGAATGTGAAAAATTTCATTTCAATGCTGTCTTTTGCATGAATGTGTAAAAATGCTCGTCTCCCAGAAGTGTGCTTAAACTACGGTGTTTTAGATTAATCTGAAGTGGTAAGAAGGAATAGGAGAAGGACAGAAGAAAGCTTTCAACTGCTCTCAAGTAGGCTATTCTGTTGAACTAAAAGGTGATCTCACCAAAGAGTGATAAAATAATGAACCTTGAGAATGTCACCAATTTTCCCTTCCAGTTTGTAGGGTAGGGCATTTTTATTCATTCTAAATGTTGTTAATCCACAAACCTTTCTACATTAAGAAGTTATTATATAAAGTGCAGATATAGTTCTTGGAGGAGGAACTGGAATCAAGGTTTTATCTCTCTCTGATGTTTAATAAAAGTTCTAGCCAAAATGTCATATTTTCCTTTTCTGATCAAAATACTCCTCCTACCATGGGTGAAATTCAGCCCTATACTGTAGACTCTTTTTGGTTTGAAGTGTTTTCTTACATGGGCTGAGCATAGTCCCCATACCCCATCCGCCTGTGCCCATCGGGGAAGTTGGGAGATGGAGGACTGAAGTCGAGCTTCGGTTGGTGTGAGAGGTGTTTCCAGTTTTGTCTTTGCTTCTCACTTCCCTAAATTTTTCATTGACATAAGATTAAACCAATTTTCCGCTAGTCAAGTCTGTTTTGGTAGTTGGTAAAAAGGCAAGGCAAGGCAAGGCAAGGCAAGGCAAGGCAAGGCAAGGCAAGGCAAGGCAAGGCAAAGAAAGGTGGAAGGGACCTACAAGGATCAATAGAATCATAGAATCATTAAGGCTGGAAAAGTCCAGCCTTCAAACCAACACCACTATGCTTTCTAAACCACGTCCTAAAGTGCCATATCTACAAGTTTTATTTAACACCTCTGGGGATGGTGACTCCATCACTTCCCTGGGCAGCCTGTTCCAATGCTTCACGACTCTTCCAGTGAAGAAAATTATCCTAATATCCAATCTAAATCTACTCTGATGCAACTTGAGGTTATTTCCTCTCGTCCTGTCACTAATTACTTGACAGAAGAGATCAACACCCACCCCAATACAAAGTCCTTTCAGGTAGTTATAGAGAGCGATAAGGTCCCCTCTCACCCACCTCTGCTCCAGGCTAAGCAATTCCACTTCCCTCAGCTGCTCCTCGGAACATTTGTTCTCCAGACCCTTCACCAGTTTTGTTGCTCTTCTCTGGACAAGCTCCAGCAAACAAATGTCCTTCTTGTCCATCTAGTCTTGATCATCTATCTTGATCATCTAGTCCTACTGCCTGACCAATTTAGGGCTGATCAAAAGTTAAATCATGTTATTGAGGTCCTTTTCCTGTGCAGCCTACTGTAGGTGACCCTGCTTCGGCAGGGGGTTTGGACTAGATGACCCACAGATGTCCCTTCCAACCCCTACCATTCTGTGATTCTGTGGTTCTGTGATTCTGAGGTCCAAATGCCTCTAAACCTCTGACAGGCAATGGAGCACCGACCCCCTCTCTAGGAAGCCACTTCTCATAAGACTTGTGCTCTAAACCCTTCAACAGCTTTGTTACTCTTCTTTGGACATTGTTATGGATTTGCATGGCAAAGTTTCGGTAGCAAGGGGGTTATAGGAGTGACCTCTGTGAGAATCTGCAAGAAGCTTCCCCCATGTCTGATAAAGCCATTGCTAGCTGGCTCTAAGACTGACCTGCCGCTGGCCAAGGCCAAGCCAATCAACAACAGTGGTAGCACCTCTGTGATAACATATTTAAGAAGGGGAAGAAAAAAAACTGCCGTGAAACGGCAGTGAAGAGAGAGGAGTGAGACTATGTGAGAGAAACAACTCTGCAGACACCAAGGTCAGTGAAGAAGAAGGGGGGAGGAGGTGTTTGAGATACCAGAGCAGAGAGTCTTCCCTTGCAGCTTGTGATGAATACCATGGTATGGCAGGTTGTCCCCCTGCAGTCCATGGAGGTCCATGGTGTAGCACATATCCACCTGTAGCCTGTGGAAGGGACCCCACGCTGGAGCAGGTGGGTGCCCGAAAGAGGCTGTGACCCCATGAGGAGCCTGCACTGGACCAGGCTCCTGGCAGGACCTGCGGACCTGTGGAGAGAGGAGCCAACGCTGGAGCAGGTTTGCTGGCAGGACTTGTGACCCCGTGGGGAACCCATGCTGGAGAAGGCTGTTCCTGAAGGACTGCACCCCATGGGAAGGACCCACACTTTCAGGATAAAGGCCAGTCAGTGGAAAATATGTGTGTCTATGTATACATCTGCACAACAGGGATCTGTCTAGCTCAGACACTCAGTCTGCCCAGCAGTTGTCCCTGCATACCAATCTTCCCAGTTGCTGGCACCTGCATTGAGGGCCTGCGCTGCAGTCCCACTGCAGCTGCTGGCATAGACCCCCTTGCACACCACACATACACCAACACACAGACACACAAACACACACACTCTCTGAATCCCTCCAGCAACTGCGATTCCATGCACAGTCCATCCATCAACTGGCCCTGGATCTTTGCTCTCCCCCCTTTGCCGCAGGCACAGATGGACAGACACACACACAGCCGCACAGCCACATATATGCATCTCAGCAGACCTGTAGGACAGGGTGGTGCTTGTCTCTCCCACTAAGTTATCTGGATTCCCCTGCCTGCCCTGTGCCTCTGCACTCTTCCATGAGTGGGGAGATGAGCTTTTTATCGCATAAGCAAACATTTTTCTAGAATCACTTTTTCCAGCCACTAATCTTCCTTTTATTATTTTTTTAACTATTTTAGTTCTAAATGACATGTCAACATTTTGATTCATTTAAAACAGCAGCTAGTAATTTTTGCTAGGACGAAGACTCTGGCTTATTGGATTAGTCTGAACTTTACTTACGCTTAAATAAAAAATGTCATGATGTGTTTCAAATGAAAGAGGACAGTAATTTATGCAAGAGTAAAATGGACAATCTGTGTAAACGCAATTATTACAAAAATCGTAATATGACTTTTAGGGAGGTCCAGGTTAATACTGAAGTCAAAAAATTGCTGAGAATTCATATAAGTGATCTAGCAGCAGTTCTTGCAACAATTGTATTTGAGAAACTCAGATTCTTTTGTACTTGTAATTATACCTTATTTTCTGGATCAAATCATCATAATAAAGATGCTGTGGAAGAAAACTCTGTATGCTGAAAAGCTAAAAAACTTAAAAATAAAAATCGTATGCTTTGAAAGGAATTTCTCTGTAAAACAGAAAAAAAATATTTAAAAGAATATACAGATGATTCACTATGGCATCAGAAAACAGCAGCCTAGTTAAGCTTCTTTTGTGTTGACCCGTGGGATACTGTACAGCTTTTGTTGCTACGAAAATGATAAGAACAATCTACACCTCTCAAATGAACAAATGTAAAAAGCAGGTAAATAAAGCTAGTCTCCGAAGGAAGAAGGAATACGCAGGACACTAACGCAAATTAATATCCTGACACTAGAACAGATGTTGATTTGGAGAGTATCTAGCACACAACAGAGGTGTCTGTGTTCTGTATCATTCATGGTTACAAGCACTTGGATATTTCCGTGTCTTCTTAAACTGAAGCAGTACCACAACACTGATGTGAAATACATGTTATTACTGTTTTGTTATAAAGGGCAAGCAGTGACTAATGTGGCAGACAGGCTGTGCAATACTTACAAGGGCAATGGGAACTTCTCTAGAATATTTCTTATGCAAGGAGATGCCAGAGTGATACTAGAACTTCTGTTCTTCTTGCTATACTTAGTCTTAGGTAACACCTCTCACAGCACAAAATTTTGACTCTTTTTACTGTCAGACTGAACAAGGAGTCTGTGGATGACAGTCTCATAAAGTCTAATAGATATGTTTTTGTGAGTATAACATGTCTCCAGTCTATGAGAATACAAATTTCTATCTAAGTAGCTGCTGGTTCACAGTAACTTCTGTAAAAACCGTTAGTCACTGAAAGCATAGGCGGGTGAGCTCCTTTGTTTCCCATGAGGAGAGACTGAGATAGAAAGCAACTTTGACCTCAAAAAACTACATATCTTTTTCTGTACAAGGACACAGACATACAGACACAGGAGAAAGTAAGGTGGTTACAGACGTTCCTCCAAATGGCACTGAGCAGCTCTGACTTGTTTCGTTGTCCCTTGCCCTATTGACTCTCCCTGTTTTGTCCTTCATTCTTCTAAGGACTTACGTGAGCACCACCTCAGCTATTGCAGAAGCACAGCATCTTCAGCATCTTGCAGCACACCAAATAAGTGAAAAAAACAAGAGAGGATGTCTAGAAGGCAAATGGAATCAGCTCACTAAGGGTTGATGGACAAGAACTTTCTGTAGGGCGTGAATCATATGATAATGGACTTGAATTGGTGGCTGTGCTCTGGACAGTCTACTAAGGTAGGGGAGAAAAATCTTAATAATAAGAATTTAGTACCACAACTTCTACTTCAATGGAGAAATCAAGGGAGCTGGCATATGCTCAGAACATTTTGATAAGCCTACCTCTCTGAACATCAGGTAAATGATCTCACAGATCAGGAAAGACATGGACCTGTTGGAGTGGGTCCAGAGGAGGGTGAGAAAAATGATCAGAGGGATGGAACACTTCTTACATGAGGAAAGGCGGAGAGAGTTGGGACTGTTCAGCCTGTAGAATAGAAGGCTGTGGGGAGACATTATTAAGGCCTTTCAGTACTTAAAGGGGACTTATAACAAAGATGGGGACAATCTTTTTAGCAGAGCCTGTTGAGATAGGACAAGGAGTAATGGTTTTGAAGTAAAAAGGGGTAGATTTAGAATAGATATAAGGAAGAAATTTTTTACAATGAAGGTGGTGAAACACTGGAACTGGTCTGCCCAGGGACGTGGTTGATGCCCCATCACAGGAAACATTCAAGACCTGGTTGGACAGGGTTCTGAGAAACCTGATGTAGTCTGCTCGTTGCAGGGGTGTTGGATTAGATGACCTTTAAAGGTCCCTTGCAACCTAAACTATTCTATGATTCCGTGACTGTGTGATTCTGTGATTCTATGATAAACCTCTTCTATTTCATTGGGTTTGAAATCTTAAGTACCACATTTTCACAGGAATGGACTCCAGGCTCTTCTCACTCATCTAGATGAACACCTCAAAACGCCTGAGATTTCAAAATTGGGAGTAGTCTTTTTTTCTACTAAAGAGTTTTTAGGGTGCAGACATATATTAGCAAGAATATTGCTCTTCTGTTTTACTATTCATCTTCTGCAGAGACTGCATAACAATTTTTAGACAAGCAAAATCACAGAATCATAGATTCATAGAATTGTTGGTGTTAAGTTTTATGGTTCTATAAAACTATTTCACGATTTTTATCTAGTGTGAAGGCTTTAAATCTACCAGACTAATTTAAAGGTTTATAAAATTCTTGAACTATATGACAGAAACTGTACCAGGATTTCGAGGATTTTGAGGCATTATGGCCAAAGAGAGCTACCCAGCCTCACAAGAAGTAGCCTACAACTCCTGATTTTCCTTGTACAAAGACAGTGTTTTGTGGATCCATTTTAGGTTTTATTAGTTATCTTGATGCATTTTAAGAAACATTGTCTTCTAACACGTTACCAGTGAAAACAGCTTTTGCTGGAAAAGCTCTACAGATTTCTGAATTAGCAGATTAATGTAACTGATAACTATGACTACAGCAGTTTCTGAAAATCTTTTTGCACAAATTCCCTCAAAGGATGACAGTATAAACCATATGTGACTATATTTCTTTCACCAGATATCTTTTCCTATTCTTTTTCTCTTCACAGACATAGGAAATGAAAGAGGATACAGGTTTTCCTACATGGAAGTCTTCAGGTAACATCTCACTTTAATACGTGAAATTCCAAAGGTGTATCAATTCGTAAAAGTAATGATCTCTGGGAGGTCTAGAAAACTTTAAAGCATTTTGCATTACATGTTCTTTACACAGCAATAGTTCTTGGCATCATTTATCCTCATTTTGCAAGAAAGAGGAAGATACACTGATTAGAAGCAGGATGTTTCTTCTAGGGAATCTTTAGGTGTTGACCTGATACATATTGGATTTGCTGTAATTTGAGGAATAATCCTAGGCAGTAACTTGCATTTTTGCTTGAAGTGGGTTTTGATTGAGTATTGTAAGAAATCAATTAACATTTATATAACCGGCTCAGCTGACTGTCATTTAAAACGTGTACTTAGGACATGAGCTAAGGCAAAGAGAAATGTACATATTATTTTACTTTAACTGGAGTTATTTGTGGCATCAAAGTCCCAGACTCTAATCCCAGAAATAATTCTGTAGGTGAGCAAAATAATAAATGGATCCATTCAAAGCACCACCATTAATACTAATTTTTCACCAGCCCTTTACAACAGTTTTCTTCCACTTTTGGAGACGCAGTCATGTCATTCATAGTTAGCCTGTCTGCACAAGATCCTCAGAAGTGAACGTCTGACTGGTCCTTTTAGAATTTTTGAAAGGTGCTGCTTGACCCTTCAGCACATGAAGAAATCAGATAGCACCAAGTAGCTTGGTATCTGGCTGGCAGTAGTCGTGCTGCCCTCTAAAAATTCATTCACAGGAGTCAATGCAGAGGGGTAAGAGTATCTGACAGCCTGGAGGCTGGAAGTTTTCAGGATGTCTCTTAAAGTACTGTGAACCGAAGTGGGGAATACAGCTGTTGTGGTTTAACCCTGATAGGCAGCTAAGACCCACACAGCTCACTCCTCCGTAGTGGGATGGGAGAGACAATCAGAAGGGTAAAAGTGACAAAACTCATGAGTTGAGATATAGAAAGTTCAATGGGTAAAGCAAAAGCTGTACAGGAAAGCAGGGCTCCATCATGCCTAATAGTTACTTGGGAAGACAAACACCATAACTTCAAACATCCCCCCTTCCTCCTTTTCCCCCAAATTTTATTGCTGAGCATGATGTTATGTGGTTTGGAATATCATTTTGGTTAGCTGAGCTCAGCTCTCCCAGCTGTGTCCCCTCCCAAATTGTTGTGCAACAGTAACCTGCTCTCTGACAGTGCAGTGTGAGAAGCAAAGACCTTGACTTTGTAAGCACTGCTCAGCATAACAAAAAGATCGTTGTGTTATTAAACCTGATTTGGTCACAAAACCAAAACATAGACCCATGCTAGCTACTGTGAAGAAAACTAACTGTATCCCTGTCAAAATCAGCACAATAGGTCATGGTAAAGAAACACAATATGCTAGACTGAAAACTGGTCTGATAAATAGGTTGGAGATGAAAGGGAGGTCAAGGTTACGTTCAAGAATGTGAGAGAAGTTTCATCTCTAACACGGAAAAAGGAAGGCTGCAGCCATTGAAGATGAGGCTGATTTTGTGTATGTAACATGTAGCATTTGAAGTGTCTGTATTTTTATTGCAAATTTGAGATTTTTTTTTTCCTTAGGTAGCAATGAATGAACGCAATACCTTTATGGTTTCTAGTTCTATTGATGATGGAAGATCCTTGATACATCAAACATTTGTTGTACAAAACAGATGACATATACTACAGATTAATTTTTAATTTTATCTCAGGATAATGTAAAAATATTTATTATTCTTTAGGAATGTAACACTATTAAAGTTAAAGAAAAAGATGATCAACTTAATTTGACAGTACTTTGCCTGCTTGTGTCATTAAAGTAAAATAACCATAGTTATATCAAACTCTTTTAAAAAACTGCATAAATGTTTTGATAGACCACAACTAATTTTTCTTGTTTATCAATACATGGAACATCATTTCCTTTTCATAGAATCATAGAATAATGCAGGCTGGAACACAACTTGAAGATCGAGTACAACCATAAATGTAACACTGCCAATCCCACCACTAGACCACGTCCCAAAGTACCACATCTACACACCTTTCAAATACCTCGAGGGATGGTGACTCAACCACTTCCCTGGGAAGACTGTTTCAATGCTTTGCAATTATTTCGGTGAAGAAAATTTTCCTAATAACCAATCTAAACCTCCCCTCGAACAACTTGAGGCTATTTCCTCTCATCCTATGGCTAGTTACTTGGGAGAAGAGACCTACACCCACCTCACTACAACCTCCTTCCAGGTGGTTGTAGAGAGTGATAAGGTCTCCCCTCAGCATCCTCTTCTCTAGACTAAACAATCCCAGTTCCCTGAGCTGCTGCTTCTAAGACTTGTTCTCTAGACCCTTCACCAGCTTTGTTGCTCCTCTTTGGATGCACTCCAGCATGTCATTGTTTTTCTTGTAGTGAGAGGCCCAAACCTGAACACGGTATTCAAGATGTGTCCTCACCAGTGCTGAGTATATGTGGATCATCACTTCCCTAGTCCTGCTGGCCTTTTCTGAACTCCTGTTGGACTTTTCTGAAATCCAATGCCATACATCTAATTCAACATCACTTTCAGCAGATAGGCTTTACATACTGTCAGACTATGGATTTAAAAAATCATCTTTTTCTTTCTCTCTTTCTAGATTTTGAACACTTAGCATAGTTAAATTCTTTAGTACTTCAGATTTGACTTTTAAAACTTTCTCCTTTTTTAGTCTGACATTCTTTATGTGCAATGTCACGATTACAGCCTCTGTGTTTTTGAAATTGATTGTCAGAATATGCTAATTTTGGACATACAGTTATTTCAGTGTTTCTTCCACATGGAAATCTGGGTTTTCCCAAGTGACTTCTGCCACCCTTTGCTAACTATGTTGCAATGCTATTTTAATGAAGAGAGAGACCTTTAACTGAGCATCTGGTTCCTAAAATGTGTCTGATTTTCACAAGATGGTATAATATTTTGACTGGTTTTGAAGATTCTGCACTTGAGTCAGGCATTTGAGAGGCTGTAGAAAATGAAGATTGAGAGATCTGTATGTTTTTGTGATGTATTTTCATCCTAATTGCATTCAATTTTTTCTAGTTTTTCTTTATTTAGACAAGTCAATCCAAAAAAGAATTGATCAACTACATTCTTGACACAAGTATCTATCCCAGGTCAGGTTTGTGGTATGTTTCAGGGTCTCAGAATAAAACCCCAAACCAAAAAACAAAGCTGCATGAAGAGGGGAATTTTCCCTAAGATAGAGTAATTGGTATGATTTTATGGTGTTGTAACAGACTAGTAATGATGAAACGTACTGGACTTGCAAGTATTTTCATTTATTTATTTATTCTTTATCTCAGATGATAACATAATGTAATTATTTGTGTGTTTCCTGGCTAAAAGCATAAAAGCAAGCTGATAGGAAGCTGATCAAAAAGTGGTGATTCATAGACATATTTAAATCCTCTTATGTCTACACATTTTCAGCCTTCTTAGATGTTACTTCTTGTCCTGATTTCAGCTGGAATAGAGTTATTTTTCTTCCAGTAGCTGCTGTGTTTTGGATTTAGTATGTGAAGAATATTGAAAATACAATGATGCTTTTAGTTGTTGCTAAGAAATCAAGGACTTTTTCCAGTTTCCCATGTTTTGCTAATGAGCAGGTGTACAAGAACTGGGAGGGAGCATAGCCAGGCAGCTAACCTAAGCTGGACAGTGGAAATATTCCATACCATAGATGTCATGCTTAGTGTATAAATGAGGGTTGAATGGGCAGCAGAAGACTTTTTTGATGAGTTCATCTTTTCCATTAGTTCAGTGAGCTCAGCAAATTCCATGAGTTCCACAAGTTCTGCGAGTTCCGCGAGTTCTGCACGTTCCATCATCTCTGCTCAGGGACTGGATGTGCAATCAGTCATCAGGCAGTGAGTAAAATTGTATTGTGTATTGCTTGGTTTGTATATTCTATTATTATTATTATTATTATTAATATTTTCTTTGTTTTCGTATTAAACTCTTTCTATCTCAGCCCATGAGTTTTGCTTTTTTTCCATTCGCCTCCCAATCCCAGCGGGGGAGGGGAAGTGCTAGTGAGCAGCTGCACCATCCTAGTTGCTGGCTGCTGTGTTAAACCATGACGCTTCTATAGTTTAAACATATATGACAAGTATGGGGAAAATATATTCAGCAGGGCTTGTTGCGATAGGACAAGGAGTAATGGCTTTGAAATAAGGGAGGATAGATTCAGGCTAGATTTATACTAGATTTAGACCAGATATAAGAAAGAAATTATTCACCATAAGCATGGTGAAACACTGGAACAAGTTGCCCAGAGAGGTAGTGGAGGCCCCATCCCTGGAAACATTCAAGGCCAGACTGGATGGGGCTCTGAGTAACCTGGTCTAGTTGAAGATATTCCTGCTCACTGCAGGGGGGTTGAACTTGATAACCTCTAAGGTCCCTTCCAAGCTAAAGCATTCTATGATTCTATGGTTCTATGGTTCTATGACTTTCATATTGCATGCCTGTAAGTTGCTTTTCATGATATATAAGCATTGACATAACTTTGATCGAAAGACATAAACCAGATGAATTTTGCAGAGAGGCAATACCATTATTAGACCAATTAGATTTAGCAAAAAGATGAATTTTCAAGTAGATAAGCATATTTTTCTACATGTAACTGAAGAACTTGTTTTCAAAACTAAGTATATGTACTGCCAACAATAGTTTAAGTTTAGCTTGGTTATATGACTTTGTAAGTAGAGAATAGAAAAACTGGGCAAAAAAGGTGTGGAACAGAGGAGGGATTACGAAGTACAAAGATAATAAATTCCTTAGAGATTGTGGGGGTGGAAACCTTTTCATGTGAGGCATGCAACAACTAAAGGTTTCAGTGAAAATTGTTGCATGCCTTGAAACCAGTGCATGAGGTTTAGTTTCTTGGTTCATCTCTTCTGAAAATGGTTTGTAAGATTTGTCTTGAGGATGAGCACTGAGATGTCAGAGACAGAATGAATGTGTTATGAGTGTTTTTTGTCCTCTGGTAGCAGTGAAGAATGTTCTAATCTGTCTTTAGGCATCGACTTTTGGAATCGGTTGTGTAAAAATAAGTTCCTAGTACTCTTGGACATGGCTTGTTATATTCAAGACATCATCCTGGGACTGGAAGATATGAAACAGAACTTACACAAGTCTGGTAAGGATTTATGGGAAAGCTTTTAGAAGAGCAGATTTAGGCCACACAGGATATTTTGTAGTCCCTAGCATACCTAGGTATAATAGAGAATCTGCAGAAGATCTATGCAAACATTGATTTTACGGTCTCACAAAAAAAGTGTGTCTGGCATTTGACATACTACTTAAAGAACCTACATCTGAAGTATACAGTTAGATAATTCTAGACTTTTGATACATCGGTCATGTAGACATTTATTGTGGTTTGAGAAAGAAAGCTCAGTTGTGTACATTTTCATCTCTGGGAAGATTCTTTCTGCTAAGGCTGCTTAAAGCTAGAAACGCTGGGAAAAAGGAGCTTTGAGAAAAGAAAGATATAGGCATGGTCATCTGCCACTATGGATTGTCATTATTTAATTATCCTCCTTTGAAGTTCAAGCTAAGGAGATACACAACAATCAGTGTTACATAATCATAGGAGGCTCTGTCTTGTATGATAGTGAATTTGTCCACAGTATTTTGGGGTTTCTTCAAAGATGCCGGTTGTTTTGTTAGATGCACAGCATTTTTGTATAGTCTAGTCTGTAGGGAAATTCTTGTACCCTTTGGGTTATTGTGGAATTATTAGTAAAATTAAGGTTTTACATGTGAAAATTAAGGTTTGTATGAAAAACGTAGCAGTGTTCATCGATTGAGGAAAAGCATGAAATCAAAAGGAGCTCTGAGAATGGGACACAGCTGCAGCAGGCATGCGAAGAATCCACTAACACAGCAACTCCCTACAACATACCATAGAGGATGGAGTGGAGTGAAGATTCCGTGCCCATGCTCCGTGATGATAAAGCGGGAAGAAATGGTCCTCTAGAACTGATAAGGAGCTCATCTGGCCCCCTGAGCCAACAGGTGTTCGAAACCTTGCCAAAGTGCTATCCTCTCGTGAACTTTTCTCGTTTTCATATCATTTTAATACCAAAACACACCTCCATCCCAAAGGCTACCCACCTCCGAGGTGCAACCACTCCTCTTCGAGTCTGCACCCTCGATTTTTTGTAAACTATACCTTTAAATGCGAAGCAAGAAAATTTTACACCAGTCATGCTAAAAGGTATGTATGACTACAGTCACTCAAACTCCACCTTAAAGGTAGAAAGAATATAAAAATAGCCAGGGAAATAGGGGATTTTCGGAGGAGAAGATAACATCGTGAGCAAGTCAAGGGAAACTTCACCTCAGGCTGCCTCCGACAACCGGGATTGACCAATGGGCTGAGCCTTGCTTCTCCCCCTCTTGGGACGCCTTGGGTGAGACTTAAACTAAGCGCTTTTCTCAGGAATAGTTACTCCCTAATGTGAAAATATACTTCAAATGTAAAAGTTAAATGATTACATATCTATTTAACTGCAGGTGACATGCAGCAGGAGATAACATATTATAATAACTTTCAATCCACTGGTTTATCACTGTTTTGTATATGGTATAGCAAACGAGAAATTTCCAAGTGTGTAATTCCCGAGGAACAATTTCAGTAAAACTCTAGGAAGTTCCTTCAACAAATTTGAAAGAGTTATAAAAACAGAAACCCTGCTGTAACTAATTTGTAGTTAAGATTCCTTTAATGAAAAATATCTGTTTCTTCATTTAAAATGAAAATTCTCTTGCAAAATCATTAATAACAGAATTTCAGAACTGTTTAATGAAGGATTTTTACACTGTATCGACTATACAGGATTTCATCATTGTTAAACTTTATTTTATCAAAAAACCAACCAAGTATATATATGCTAGTAGATATGTATAGACAAATAAGTAGTGTTTAGTCAGAATAAAACCTCCTGAAAAAGAAGAAATAAATTTCTGGGAACTATTGATATCAATAATACAGCTAAATTCTTTCAATTTTTTTTTAAATTCTGATAACTTCTTGTGGTAGTTAATGCAAGATAGACCGGAAGATTTTGTCAGCATATGAGTAATTTTCTGTTACATTAGATGAATCTCTTAGACTAAAGACGTTCTTTAAAATAGGTGTGCATTCACACAAAGAAAATTTAGCACTGAGTCCTAATACACTCTCATAACTTTGACCTTTCACATTGATTTTAAGATACTTATTCTACTGTGAAGAAGATGAGTCACCTTTGAATCAACATGCTAGGCTATAGGATACAAGCTCATCTACACACTCACAGAGGATCTCAGAAAGTCAATGCCAGGAGAGAGCCTAAATAATATTCTGCCAGAGTACTCCCAGCTTCATCACTGTGGGAGTCCCAGCCAACTCTGCATGTGAGCACTTGAGTGTCTCTAAGGATGAGAGCACAGCAGGGTTTGGCAACCGGGACCAATAAGCCAGAGACCAGAACAGCATGAGATTGTTGATGCTGTCTGTGTTCATGTGAGTGCTCAGGGTGTCTGCCTGTTATCTGTGTGGCTGACATGTATGTATGCGGTGTATGCATGTGCTCTGTGTGCATGTGCCTTCTTCAGTCTTGCTGCTAGTTGGAACTGGGGACATGGAGCTATGGCAGCCTCATCTCTCTCAGACATGATATATTTTCCTCTAGCAATACCCATATTTTCCTCTAACCATATCCACCTACTACTTGCATAAAATATCTTCTAACTTCCAGATAATTCCTTATTTGTGATGTGTCATTGGAAAATTTGCTTTAAAATATTTTCAATGCATTTGAGGATTGACAGAAATTAGATTTAAATTTAAGATTACTTTCCAATAACTGAAAATACTTAATAAGTAACTGAGGATTGAAATTAGGTTATAAACAGAGCCACACAATTATGAGTTTAAGAATTTTTATGTATTTATATGTCCACAGTTGTAATCCATTTTGATATTGTTTTGCATGACTTTTTCTTTGAACTTCATGTTCTAATGAACTTCTCACTTCCAAACAAAATTCTGTCCAGTGAAGTTGCTTAAGCTTTCATGTCAACACCAAGCAACACTACAAGCTGCTATTTGATACATTTCCGTAATATATCCATTTTGTTTCTTAAAGCTTTATGTGCATTAGGAAGTCTACTGTAGAGTTTCGAGTTAGCAGAAAAATCAGAAGTCCCAGAAAATTAGCCAAGTTCTATTATTTGTCTCAAGTAGCAAGAGATGCTGAGGCATGGTTAATGACTAAACTACTGAAAAAAACAGGAGAAGAGGAGCTTGGCATTGCACATAGGTCAATGAGTGTAATTTATTTCTCGTAGGAACTGTTTGTTACTTCATCGTACAAGCATTTTTGTATGTTTTTTTCAACCACTTTTAAAACTGGTGTTTACTCCAGCTGCTATACTAAATCTGATTTTGAGGAAAAATCTGATTTCTTACATTTCCTTACATTTGATGATCCTTCCTCCCATGCATTTTCCTTTTTTTCAAATAGTTTGAATCAAGTCCAAAGTGAAATTTTCAGCTTAAGTAAAATTATTTCAGTAAAATCTTTTTCATTGCCTTTTTTAGAAGAATTATTTCTGAGTGTGCATAGTGCAGTTGTTTGAATATAATGCCAGTAATGAAATAATATAATTTTCTTTTCCAAAACGAGTGTGAGGGATGACATATTTGCTGTGCTTGTTGCATATGTCACAGTCTGCTTTTTTAAAGGATGTGGCTGCACAGCAGATAATGATCTCCATTTTATATGTCTTGACTGCTGTCTATTAAGTCAAGCAGAACTTATTGAAGTAGGGGAATTCAGCCTTTCTGGGGGATCAGCTAGTGTTACTGAACTGCAGGAACCTTCTGGAGAGCATGGAAGAACATTGAAGCATGCAGCAGGAAAAAGATGAGAGAAGCCTTCAGAAAATGGAGACTGGAAAACTGTGCAGAAAGGGAACAGGCTGACCTGAGGTATGATGGAAAGAAACCTTGTGGGATCCAGAAGAGACTGAAGATTTCATTTCTGAAAATCACTGATTTGTTGGAAAGAGAACAAGCATGTGAAAGCAGTGTAGGGAAGAAGGGAATGTTTTTGAAAAACCTTTATATTTCTTCCTAGAAGTTGTGCTATTTTACTTTCAACATGTATGTTCCAATATTCTACTTAAGCATGTCTGTAGAATTAACACAGTTCTATAATATTTTTACTGGGCAAATTGACAAAAAAATATGGAAATTAACTCAAAGCATTGCTTATGTCAGTATTTTATTTCAGTAACAGAAGCAGGTTATTTGTCTTTATACTAAGAGAGGGTAGATTTAGACTAGGGATAAGGAAGAAATTTTTTACCACAAGCGTGGTGAAACACTGGAACAGATTACCCAGAGAAGTAGTGGCGAACCCATCCCTAGAAACATTCAAGGTCTAGTTAGATGGGGCTCTGAGCAACCTGATCTAGTTGAAGACATCCCTGCTTACTGCAGGGGGCTTGGGCTAGATGACATCTAAAGGTCCCTTCCAACCCAAAGCATTCTACGATTCTATGATACTATGGTTCAAGACAGCTTAAGAATAATTTACTATTGTTAAAACTGTGTCATCAATAGAGCATCTCGTGGCAAGACAGCAGTTTCAGAAAAGTGAAGCAGTATTTGTCTGTAGGCTTAACAATTTGTCCTGCCATTCCATGGTCAATGGAACCAATTTGCACTTGCGTATTTTATTTAATACTCAGGAATATCTAGAGTATGTCTATACAGCACACTGTGTTAGGAGCATGTAACGACATGATACTTAACCTTTCTGTCAAGAGAGCATGAGAACGCTGCCCAGCAGACCAGAGTTCTCTAGCATTCATTTTCCTCCTGATTTACTCAGGATGCCACAGTCTCCTGGTCTAATCTTGGGAGACTGCAAAGGGCTGCCAGAGTCAAATCTGGCCTAACTTGCATTCATGTTAGAGTGTGGAGTCTGTGAACAGGACGCTTCTTTATTTTATGCCTTTGCTTCTCAGCCAAAAAGAAGTGAGATTCACACCAGAGCAGACTAACACGGCAACCAGGAATTAAGGCTTGAATGCAAAATAAGGATGAGAAAGCTAAATTTAATCAGTCTTTTTTCTGTGCGGCACTATCTTGTGCAACCTTTAGTTTTTTCTGTATTCTTTGTTACATGACATATTCACTGTCAGATTTCTGGAGGCTTTGTTTTTTATTTTGTGTGGTTTTGTTTTGTTTTATTTTGTTTTGTTTTGGGCTTTTTTGTTTTGTTTTGGTTTTTTTTTTAATTCATCGCTTGTTTTTAGATCGGAAGAGCGGTTCAGCAGGAATGCCGAGACCGATCTCGTATGCCGTCTTCTGCT
>Ga0065711_1006450_pt1 | contig 29514 bp, 15 predicted proteins | sample Hoacrofraction12_FD_59098 | JGI IMG/M metagenome (GOLD analysis project Ga0065711, IMG submission 59098) | Hoatzin crop microbial communities from Cojedes, Venezuela - Epithelial fraction 12 v2 (version 2) | ecosystem: Host-associated > Birds > Digestive system > Esophagus > Crop | place... | reverse complement strand
GTCGGCCGGGCCGGGGGGCCGGGACCGCGCCGCCGTCCCCGCTGCCCGCTGCCCTCTGCCCGCTGCCTCCTGCCCGCTGCCCGCTGCCCTCTGCCCGCTGCCCGCTGCTTTCAGAGCAACGTGTCCAATACATCATCAAGAAGAAAGCTGGGCTATCTCTCCGATGCCATCTGGTTTTGTTAGTATGGTGCAGAAAAAAAAAAAAGGTTCTTTTCCAATCGTTTTTGCCTTCCGTGCGACTCGTTAGATGTTCCGTGCGTGTTTTAAGCGCGTTAGCTAGATGTTCTTTCCTCCAAATATTTGTCGCTGCTAAATTACACCTAACATTTTTCACCGAGAAGCCTTAGTCTCAATTATTTTTTTCTAAGTCTCGATTATTTTTTCTACTTGATTTTTTTCCAAAAAAGAAACCTACGACTAGAATGTCCCATTTTCACATCATCTGAAAGGGGAAAGAATAATTTCCATGCTATGACCTGGCGTGATTCAAGAGGTGTGTTCCACATGACACCCTCGTCACTTCGCAGCAGTTGAAATCCAAACAGTCTCTTTCAGCGTAAATCAGAAAACGTAGCGACCTGGCTTATGAAACAAATGACTTGCTTTGGCTTTCTGTCCCAGTGCAGGGTGGGAATAAAATGAAACCTGACTTTTTGGGAGGGAAGGGGAAATGTTTCCCACCCAGCGACAGACCCTGCAGCCTGGGGGCGGCGAGGTCGGAGTGGCGGCCGCCTGGAGCTGCCAAAGAGCGGGATGCCAGCCGCTCCCCGGGAGCTGCCCGCCTGTCTTCCCCCCAGCAGAAAACACTTTTACAGTTGGGATGGTTTTAAGCTGAAGTTACTTTTTTTGCAAAACTGTAGGGAAGCGATGTTTTGCTTGTAACAACTTGGAAACCCACAGCTTTCCCGGGTAGGGAGCAGGGCGCTAGGAAACCACAGCGACCCACAAGAAGTTTCACTGCTGCCATCCTCTAGCTCATTAGTGTACAAGAATTGCGTGTGTTGTTTTTAGCAGCTAAAGAGTTATTTATGGCTTCTATGTTCTCAAGCCAAAGTGAGTGAGGGGTGCAACCAGGGCAAACGCATCAGAGCAATGCAAATCACTGACAAGGCATCATGAATGCAAGCTGAGCAGAATTTAAATACAATCCATGAATGAGAGGAAAGATTTGCATGAGGGAAAGAATCATTAGAATCTGATTTAACAAGCAGTATATAAAATGGGCCTTTGCAGCTTAAAATGAAGCAAAGCACATTCACATTATACATTCTTCATGAAAAAAAGCAAAATCACAAAAAACCTAATTTATTAGTAGAGCTTGGAATAGAAATGGTTTTCACAGAATACCTTTAGATCCTGATTCAGAAACTTGTGCTTGATTGCTTTCTTGAATAGAAGTGGATCATAAGCATGTAGGGTGGTAAGGACTATTTAAGTGCATGCCAAAGTCCTATTGACTTCAGTGAGATTTTATAAGTTGCTTAAAGTAAGCATATGCATAAATGTTTTCCTGAACAACAGTGCTTTTCTGAATTAGGGTTTAACTCATGAGTTTACACAGTGCTTTCAAACATAATTCCTTCCAGGAAAAAAGGATAGATGAGAACAAAAAAAAATAAAATTATGTACTTCTGCATGTCTTAAAAGAAATTAATGGAGAATTATTCTGGGAAGAATTATTCAGGGTAGACTTTTCTGTCCAAAAGCCAACAGTGAAAAATCTGTGGAAGTTGAAAGTGAATAATGTTCATAGCGCAACTTTCATAGACCCTCTGCTAAATTATGGAAGATTTTGAATATAAGGTATTATATAGATAATGGCAGTGTCTTGGAAGAAAAAGGATATGTTATTTCACATTAAGTGATACTACATTCTGTCTTTGAGAAAAGTAAGACTATTACTTTTAAGAAACTCCCGCCGTTTTTCATTTCGAATCAGTTGTCACAAACACTGGGCAGAACAAATTTTTATTTAATGTCTCCTAAAACACAATGTGTCTACCTCTAAATATCTTGTCTTTTGAACCAGTGGCTGAAGTTGCAAATTCTGATGTGCTGTGTTTTCTTTTAATAAGAGATCATATGTTTCTGTCAACACTGGACAATCTTTTCGTTTCCATTGAAGCTTTGGTCTAGCTGTGTGTTTATATCTCCTAGCTTACTCCTGTGGAACTACAGTGCTTCTTTTTATGCACTTCTCTCAAGTAAGGTATTAGCAACAATACACATAAGAATTAAAAGAGCTCAGTCTACAGCTGTGTGGCCATATTGACTGTACTCGTGGAAGTTAGACTTCAGTGTCAGTTTTTCTTTTGGCATTTTAGAAGATTTCAAAGTGTTGCAGTGGTGATTTGCAAGATGTCTTTTTGAAATCTATGAAAGGTATGACCAGTGTGGTTTTGTTTTTCCTGCTCTTTTTCTAAATAACCCTACCATGAAAATGTTTGACATTGTATGATATGCCAGGTCAGTATCAAGACTATTCTCCTGACTTCGTTTTCTCTGTCTCTTTTGTTGAGCAAAACCACGATCACATTTGGTGAAAGATAACAGCCTCTACAGTCATACTTCTCAAGCTGTGATCATTGCTTAAATATTTCTCGATATTTTCATACTCTCATTTTTTCTCTCTTCTTTTCCCCCCCTTGCAGGTGCTATGTTTAGGTGAAGACTGAGGTTCAGCTCAAGACAAAGACATCTAGGTAGGTATCTAACCATGTTTTTTTTAAAGGTAAGCTATCACATAAACTCCTGTTGTAGTCAATAGAGTGTCAGTGATGTAGTCGGTGGGTCCTGGAAGGTGAGTCCATTCCCTCTAAAGTAAACCTGTGGGCCTTAATTCAGTTGCCCAGACATAGGCTCCAGGTGATCCTGGAGACTCCTATCCAGTTTCTAGATGCCTTTCCAAATGATCAGGGGTCTCCTGTAATTTTCTGTCACGTCTGAAAGACGCAGGTGAATATCTCAGTTACCCTGTGGTAACTAATGACACGGGATACCTTTTGTGGGCAGCTGATTGGAGCCCAGATCTGGATTTGCCCAGATCTCCTTGGAGAGTGGTGGGAGTTTGGACACAAACCTCACAGCTATGCGACCAAGTGTAGGTGACTTGATCTAGAGCTGAGTCCTGTCAGGAGAGTCTGGGAATTCTTTTTATCATCAGTCACTTCTCTGTTGCAAGATTTCAGTATTTTCTTGGTGGTGGATTTTTAATTGCTGTTTCCTTCAGTTTTGCACTTTTTGCTGGGCTCTGTCATGTCTTTGTACAAGCTGGTACAACTTACAGTTTTGACTGTTCAACAGAGAGGTTGTTTCTTAGCCACTGGTCTGGCCTCTTTGACCCCCTTAAAAGCACTCGGCACATTGTCTGCTAAGGATTTGGGAGGGGTTATTCTTGACAGGGCCTTTGATTGATATAAACATAATTTATGCAGTATAATCATAATTTATTGAAAAGGTTTTATTTTAGTATCGACTTTTTTGGCAGTCCCTTCACCTGAAATGATATCTATGTGCTTTCTTCTCCCTCTTTGCAGTATATTAACTTCTTTGTTCTTTACGTTCTACTTTAAAATTTATTTTGTTGCAGCTTCATTTCCTGGCAACATTTTAGGGAGGCTATTGTTTACTTTGGTTTGCTTTCTTTCTTCAGTTTTCTTCATTTATCCAGATTTTAGGATGGCTTAAATTGCATAACCATGTATCCTTAAACCATGCAAGTTCCATCAGCTCCTCTAGAGAGCAGCAAATATGTGCAAATAAAATAGTGACATGATTCAACCTAATGTTCCCTGAAACACGCACACTCTGTATTAACTAAGCAAGCTGAGTACTGGTAAAGAGCAACGAACTACGAGGAATGGAGGTCCTGTACCTGAGTCCGGCGTTTACAGACATTGTCTGGGAACTGTCCTAGCCCTGGTGCTTTGTGTGGATGCAACCCTCTGCCCTCCCTAAAAGCCCTGCTTGAGCCCAGCCCCAACTCACCAACATCTTATGGCAGAGGGGAGAAGGAAGGCAACAGGGGTGCAGCCTGGGCCAGGGACCAGACTTGGATGCCCACCAGGTCCGTGGGCTGTGAAGCTTCCGTCCTTACTTACGCAGGACTGTCAGCCCAGAGGAAACAGGGTGCTGAAAAACACCCACAAGTTCTCCATTCCTCACAGCCATCAGTGGGTGTTTGACAGATGGGGCTCTGTCTCCTGGTGTGCACTAGGATTTGAGGGAAGTTGGCACCTGACAGCAAGCCACAATTATTTTTTTTTAAAGAAAAATAGTCAAAGTAATGAAATGTTTTCATAAAATAATGAAAAGCTGCTCATGATTTGGATAGTCACACTCTTTGCTGGATTAAGAACTGGCTGAATGGCTGAGCCCAGAGAGTGGTGGTGAATGGAGTTAAACCCAGCTGGTGGCCGGTGGCAAGTGGTGTTCCCCAGGGCTCAGTTTTGGGGCCAGTCTTGTTTAATATCTTTATCGGTGATCTGGATGAGGGGATTGAGTGCTCCCTCAGTAAGTCTGCAGATGACACCATGTTGGGGGTGGAGTGTCGAACTGCTCGAGGGTCGGAAGGCTCTGCAGAGGGATCTGGACAGACTGGATCGAAGGGCCAAGGCCAACTGTATGAGGTTCAACAAGGCCAAGTGCCAGGTCCTGCACTTGGGTCACAACAACCCCATTCAGCGCTACAGGCTTGGGGAGGAGTGGCTGGAAAGCTGCCCAGTGGAAAAGGACCTTGGGGTGTTGGTCAACAGACAGCTGAACATGAGCCAGCAGTGTGCCCAGGTGGCCAAAAAGGCCAATGGCATCCTGGCTTGTATCAGGAAAAGTGTGGCCAGCAGGAGTAGGGAGGAGATTGTGCCCCTGTACTTGACACTGGTGAGGCTGCACCTTGAGCACTGTGTTCATTTTTGGGCCTCTCACTACAAGAAGGACATTGATGTGCTGGAGTGTGTCCAGAGAAGGGCAATGAGGTTGGTGAGGGGTCTAGAGAACAAGTCTTATGAGGAGTGGCTGAGGGAGCTGGGGTTGTTTAGTCTGGAGGAGGCTGAGGGGGGACCTTATTGCTCTCTACAACTACCTGAAAGGAGGTTGCAATGAGGCAGGTGTTGGTCTCTTCTCCGAGGTAACTCACAATAGGACGAGAGGCAATGACCTCAAGTTGCATCAGGGGAGGATTAGATTGGACATCAGGAAAAATCTCTTTACTGAGAGTGGTCAGACATTGGAACAGGCTGCCCAAGGAAGTGGTTGAGTCACCATCCCTGGAGGTGTTCAAAAAATGTGTAGATATTGCACTTTGGGACATGGTTTAGCAGGTGTGGTGGTGTTGGGTTGACGGTTGGACTTGATGATCTTACAGGTCTTTTCCAACCTTGATGATTCTATGATTCTATGAAAAGTCTTCCCAGCTGTAGACCTCTTCAGACTAACACCACCATGCATTTGGACCTAAATAATACATAGATTTGCGAAAGAAGGACAAAGGTCCCTCTCCAAAGGGAGATCCTGATCCAAAGATCAGTCTCCAAAGCAAGATTGTCAGCTGCCTGCCTAAGCACAGCTGTCACTGACCTAATGGGAAGGCAAACTCGTTCTAACAGGAAAATCCATAACAAAGAATTTTCAAAAACATGCTCATGTCTGCAGGCCTGTCTCCAGTAAGTTTTTTTGCCGATAAAGCTTCTTGGCCTATGTTTGAGTTCGTATCGGCTGTCTAAAGCAGCGCTTGCAAAGGTTTTTCTCTCAGATATAAGCCTGGCCAATGAAGCCAGCTTAAGGTCTGCAGAAGGCCTATGGCTGCAAGCAGGGCAGCTTTTCCTCACAGTTTTCTGTGACCCCCACTACCTCCCCTCCGGGCAGCGTCCACTTCGAATTGCCAGGTACTGAGGTACAAATGGGAGCCACCTTCCCCAGAACAACCACCCGAGCTCTGGTAAACGCGAAGGGCTCTGAGAGATGGCTCTGGATGGACACAAAACATTGCCACTGCCAAGGTCACGCTGAAGCAAGGGGCTGAAATCACTTCTGGAAAATGGACTTGCCATGGGTTGGGGCATGCGGGGGGCTAGGCCAGGGTGCAGACGGGATGGCCTGTCACGAAGCCGGAGCAGGCTGGAAGGGCCAGGGGGCGAGTGGGGTCTGTATGCATCTTCCATTGCTTGCCTCAAGGACACTCGGCTCGTCTCGGCACGCTAGCGCAATGCAGGGAAAGGGATGAAGGCAGGCAAAGAGGGCAAAGACAGCAAGCTGGAGTGCTCCATATGCAGCTAAAGACCATGTGTATCACCACATTTTCCCTATCCCTGGGTCATCTTTCATACCAGGATCCTGCCTCTTCAGTAGCTGCATGGCGCTGGCTAGCTTCTGCTGGCAGGCTGGAAAGCAAAGGCAGACACAGTTGGAGACAACTAGCACAGCAACACAGGCGGTCTGGGAAAGAAGTCCTGCCTCATTTTTGGAAACACACTTTGCCGAAGATCCTGAAGATGGTGGAAGTGGTACTCCGGGCTGGGTGGTGGAGGCTGTACCGTGCTGCTTTTCAAGATGTGTGCTGGCAGCTGGGGCAGCCCGATGTGGGTGCCAGCCAGTGCACTGGGAACCACAGCCTTCTGCACCATGAGACCCCACCTGGTATTGAGGCTGACAGGTTATTAAGAGACTGGCAAAACTGGAAGTAGCTCACACTCGCTAGCACTTTCTCTTTACAAACCAATTCCTGCAAACACTGATGTGCACATCGCATGGTGGTGTGCCAAATTGCAGTGAAGACTCAACCAAGGGAGCTCAGTCCTCATTGAGATGGTCGCTGAGATCTTCTGTCAGGTGAGATCTTCTGTCAGGTGCTGACTGAGGTACCCATAGCCTTGTGATATTCTTTATATAGTCCAGTTTTAGTTGCTGATTCTCCAGTCCAAAAAATTTTATCTACAGTTAACTTTGCAGACACAGAGGTGTGCATGCAATTGTATCACATATCTACTAAGGGTTGCTCTGCAAGGTGGCCTTAGCCAATGTTTCTCAATGTTCTCAATGTAACCCTCAATGTTCTCAATGTAACCCTATAGCATAAGATTCACTTCAACTATCTACTAGTTTCTCATGAATCAACAGAAGAAATACTCCACGTTTAAGGTGTTCAGCCTGTATTGGCAGGGGCCTGCAGGCTGCCTGCAAGGATGCAGTGGGCAGCTCTGTAGGGACTGGAAAGTAAAGTCCTGAAAGCTGTGTTTTGGTGCCCCAGCTGAACTGCTCTTATGATGTCTGCGCATACACCCCAAAACCTGGGCAAAATTTGTACAGAATTTGGTGTTGGAAGCAGTGTGGAACAATACTTAAATTAAGTTGGTGTCCATCTTCTAGTAGGCTGGACCCCAGGTCCTGTGCAACAAGAATATTACCCACGGGTATCAACAAGCATTTCAACAGAAGTGAACAGCCTGAATGTTTTGCTGAAGCCTTTATATTTAATTTGTAGGATCTTTGGGTTATACCAGCAAAACTTCTCAAAAGATACGGTGTGCTGAGCCAAATCGTTTCTGGAAGTGAACCTTGTAGGAATATTTTAGGAATCTCATGTAAGTATAAAGCAACTGCTTGGATGTTTTAATCAACTCCTTTTTTTTTGTGAGAGAAGAACTGTCCTGAGGAGGAATGAAGTGTCAGCTGCCAAGATTAAACCACGCTGGTACCATTTTAAGGATTTTTGCCTAAGTACAGAGAGCTAACTAAATAGCAAACATGAGACTCTCGTTCTAAGGGGTTGGCAGTATTTCTGTGCAGATGTCATGAAATGTATTTCTTAGACACAGGTAATTTGAAGAAATTATTTCCTATTTATCTGCACATTTCAGAGTCTGTTGCTACAGACATAGAAAACTGAGATGGATTTCTTCTAAATCAAAGTATCTCTGTTTTTCTCTCAACTCCAGGCCATGAGGTGGATAATTGTTACCACCTCTATCTATCTATTTATCTATCTATCTATCTATCTATCTATCTATCTATCTATCTATCTATCGATTTTTATCACAAAAAATAATGTTTGTTTACATCATTCCTTAATTTATGGTCATCTTTTGAATTTCATATGGGTTTGTGTTCCGTGGGATCAGTTCTGAGTGACCAGTGGGAGACAGGAGTGGGGCTGTAATGCAAATTCTCTGGTTTTCTCCAGTCTTTCAAAGATTGGGATCACTTCCAGACTGTGCACCAAGACACACATGGAAGTCTCTGGTGAACCTGTACAAACAGATATCTATCAATGCATCACATTTGGTAGACTGTGTTACAGATATTCCGTGTTTATGTTTCAGAAAAATGCTTTAGAAAGAGGCTTGCTGAAGCGGAAAAAAAGCTTGGATTTACTAGCTTATATATACATCAGTTGTCCATCTGCCTGCCTTGGAATATCTCCGGTAGGCCTTCAAGGACAGCACAGATCTTCAGGAAAAAGCAGGTACCAGAAGGAAGGAGCTAATTGTGCTGTATATGGTCTCTTAGAAGTAAGAATCGCTCACACTGACTTCTAGAGAAATGAGCAGAAGTGGGTGTGTAAGTGGGTGTCTAACTCGTCAGGACAAGGAAGGCATTCCTTAACAAGCCTAGTGGGGCTCTAAAAGCATTTTATCCTGGTTTCTCTTGAAAAAAATACATATATATTGCCTATCTTCAGTATGAGGAAAAGGCAGGAAATCACAGAGGAAAATGCAAAAATTCATTCTGCTAGGTCAAAATCTTCTGTTTCTTTCCGTTATTGTTATTTACCTTGCCAAAAGTAACGTGTTCCGGGAAAGAAAATCCCCAAACACGCTCCAGTTGTGGTGCCTAAAGTCTCAGAGGCAAAATAAGTGTTACATACATAGAAAAGGCAGAAGTGAAAGGACTTATTTCTCATTGCTGACCTCAGATATCTGACCTCATCTTTCTTGAGGGCACCATATATAAACTTCAGTTTCTAAAGAAAAGCTCAGAATCTGCCATCATCTTCACTCAGCAAATTGTTCATCAGTGAAAGCTTTTCAAAGCTGGTCCAATACTCAACCTAAAGCGTTAGCTGCAGAACCTGAGTTAGACACAGCTCTCCGTCTCCTGGCATTTCCCTGTTGTGAGTGGCACAGGATCATGAAACAGTCCTTGGAGTTAGCACCATATGTGCACTCCCATAATTAAAGTATAGTCGTGGAGATGGCCCGGGACATCCTGCCTGTCCAACCCAAATAGAAGAAAACAGAAGGGGAAGTGGGAAAAGGCAAAAGTTAGCGAAGCAGATTGTGATTGTAATCTAGCTACACGGATGCTGGATAATTTTAATTGTAGAAACACAGTTCATACTTCCCGATCCAATTTCTTCTTTGGTGAACTCATTTTTTCAAAACTGGCATTTCTGTGCATCACAGGCCAAGAGTTCATGCTATGACTTTGAACAGAAACCGTCTAATTTGCAGAACATTTTAGCAACTCAGTTACAATGTAAGAGCATTACATTGTAAAATTACTTCTCTATCAGTTGAGCATCAGGCTATTAAAAGCAGTACAAAAGACAGGAGTTAAAGAACAGCCTTTTCAACTACTCTGCTTTCCTATTTTTGGAGATGCATTTCTTTATTATCCTAAAATACTACAAGCAGTAATAATTTATCTGCTCTCCATTGTAATCTTGACATTAAAATAAAATAATGTGCAATTAATATCCTCTTTAATGATCCCTTCTAGAAAGATAATCACTGCAATAATGATGTATCACAGAAGGGCAGATAATTTTAATAACTTGAAAGAATACACTAAGGATCTCTCTACATTGTTAACTTCAGATTTAATACTTATTCTGGTCTGAACTGAACAGAGAACAACTGCTGCTAATGGGAAATTTTGCATTCCCTCAACACGTGTCTACAGTGTATTTCATAAGAGAAGAGAGAGTCACAGCTTTCCATTATGCTGATGAGAGTAAATCAAAGTGACCCAACCTAGAGTGTGAGGAAAGATGAAAAAGTGATTAAAACTCATTGAAACTTCATGTTTGGCTTCTATTTCAGTATTAAAAAACATGTTCCAAACTAAAACAAAACAAAAGAAATTGAAAAATTTTGTTCAGAAAAAGTGTTTTTAAATCTGTCCTATTTAGGGGTAAAAAAAAAAAGTGTTTCTTTTTTTTCTTTAAATCGTGCTGATACTACAGAAACTCCCAGTGATACATAATTATGCTGCATGAAAAACATGGAAATTCTGGGTATCCAGCAGCCTAGTAGATACTTATCTAGCAAGAGAAGTGCTATGGTGCAGTTGAAGATACTAAGAAAACAACTTTTTTTTTAGGCATTTTAGAATTTTCCATTAAGAATTTTATTTCCCGTGTGAAAACTATTTTATCACAGATCTCCTGATCAGTTCCAACTGGATGAGCAATATATGTAGCTCATGTATTGTTCCACAAACCCATGTCAGGGTGCAAGTGGTACCTGCGCTGCAGCTCTGGCAGCCTTGTCTGAACGCATGACAAAGCTTCCTGCGGGCAGGATCAGGAGTAGCATGGTTCCAAGACATCTTCAGACATGCTTTTGTGAATTAGATGGGTTCAGAAAAGATTTAAAGACACACTGGCAAACTTAACAAGCAGCTTTTGTAATATTTTTCTGAGTACGAAATACGTTCTGGAAGGACTTACAAAACCAATTCACAAACTTGGAAGACTAAATCTTTTGTTAAACAGCAGAAAATCTTGTGGTTTCCTTGCTCCACATTTATTACTTCTTCTATTCACTCTTTCTGGGACAACTAGACCTCTTCACAGTACCTTAACATTCAGTGGTACTGAATATAAGGAGAAATTAGAGGTGATCCTCTGTGTTCTTTCAGACAGCTCTTCCTTCCCATTTCCTCCTCCTCGCTGCGGAAGCCCCTGCCAACAACCTCTTCTCATTTGCTGGAGCTGTGGAAGCTCAGAATAGTTCAGACACATCTGCAGATCTTCCCTTGGTCTTCCCTTGCTAGTAGATCCACCCAGTTTGTAAAAACATGTCTTTGTAATTAATAAATGTGACTTGGAAATACTTGTTAAAAGACACTTGGAGACATTCCCTTAGCAGCAGGTTGTCAATGCCAGAAGCTTCTATTCACTCCTCAGCAAAAAGCCCATACAAATCCTGCTCTTTTAATATGCAGTTTTTATAAACACATTAAGTCCTTATTACACTGACTCTGAATTATGAGTCAAAGGCTCTACAAGTCCTAAAAGCAGCCAGGTCTGCAGCTGAGTGACACAAACCAAAGGCCACAATTTCACAAGAAACCGCAAACAGAATAAGGAAGAAGTTCACTAATTTCCTTTTCCATTTCAGACACAAGCAGGATCTTTCTGATTTGAAATGAGGCTCCTTAGTCCTTAAGAGACGTCTAGCTAGAGACACAAAAAAGCAAACTGTGTCCAGCCACAACGCATTTATTATTTATCCTACCCTATTTATATCTCACACCGAGAGATGTACACGATAGACTGAATTCACATTTGTTCCTTGCATTCCTTCTCGCAGCTGAGAAGATGCAATGAATCATAAAAGGTTTCATTGTTGCAATGTTTTGTCATGGTATGTGTAATCAGCACAGACCCCCTTAAAGAGGCTTTGGAGGATGGGAAGTTTAAATATTTAATGTTTTTCTGCCTAAGTTTAATAATTAATGCTGCTCCTAGCCTGGAAATGACAAATCACACAATAAGCACGCATGATAAAAGAAACAAACACAGCTAATAGAGAGGAAAACTTCCCTTAGGAGGTAGTAATTAACAACCTCTGTAGCATACCTCAGGATCCCAAAGTACTTTTCAGGCAGAAGTAAATTCTGCCTCCCGACCCAGAGAGCAGTTCTGTCCACCTATTAAGCTACCTAACTTTTGAGGGATGCAGAAGATGAGCGATAATTAAGTGCTAGTCTTTACCTTGCCTGTGTGAGAAATGATGCACAGACATTATGAGCCAAAATGTCTTAAAGAATTCTGCACCCACAGGAGAGAAAAAGAACAATGTGAAAGCTGCTGTCCCTTGATCTTCTGCACAGAGGAGCCAGACATTAAGTTGTTACAGAAACTTGTTACATAGCAGAGTAAGAACAAGACTGGATCTGTGCCTGTTTTCTCCTTTGCATGGGTCTAAAGGAAGAGGGAGCTACTCCAGCTCCAAGCCACGTCTACAAATACCAGCTCTTGCCACCCTCTGAATAACCTGTTTTGTGAGAGACTACCACCAGCATATTTCTCAGAGTACATGCTCCTCCACATCCACTCCCACTGATGATCTGAAGGTGTATGCAACCTTCAACCCCCACTGACTTGTAGCTAAAAGAAAATTCAGCTCACGCACTGCTGTGCTTCAGTGCTGGACCACGCTTATGTAAATGCAACAGAATTAACACTGAAGGAAAGCACAAAGCCTGACAGTAATAAACTCTTCTGTGATTCACTCAACTTAGACACGTTTTCAAAGGATTAGCATTAGAAGTCTGTCAGACAAGGAGGGTGAGCACTTTGATATAGATGTTGCCACTATAACCTCTCGAGGTAGAAACCATTTTCCCTAAGCCCAGGTCTGAGATAATCACAATGCTGGGAGAAATAGGTATATCTAGAAAGTGACTCACCTTCAGAGATGCCTAAAACAGGTCAGGTGACTCCATCGCCCTGCTGAAATCCAGAGCCTAGTGTGACTGTTTCAGATTGAGACACGTAACACTGTGTAGACATGTCAGTAGGACATCTACACCAGTGAACAGTCAGTAGTGCCAGGGCATGGGCACTGGAGCTCAGTCCCCTGCACTGCCAAGCTGACACAGCTCTGACCCACACCTCCTGGTCATCTCCTGAGCCATTTGCAAACACAGGACCATTCCCAACAGCTAATCTGGATGCAGCCACCCTGTTTTGGAGGCTAATGGAGTTGAATAACTCAGGCCTGGCCAGCTGGCCTCGGGGTCAGAGAAGGGTACTGCCATGGTGTTGCCTTCAATCAGTAAGAACCAAGGGGTTTTTTTACACATTAATACTTTACTACAAAACATGCATTTTCATTTTGCTCACTGTCTACTCTTCTTGCTTGAATATNGTTTCTTAGAGTGGGCTTGGAGAATTTAGTATGAGAAGATAAATTAACCTTTCTGACAGTAGACAATGTACAACTGTGTTTAAAAGTCATGTCTTTCCGAAGCTCAATCTTTTGAATAAAACTAGGTTAGGCTAAACAAGTGTTCACACATACTCTTGGAAAACCAGGTCAGTCACATCAGTGACAGTCCACAGCTTTTTAAAGTGACTGACACTCAGAAAAACATAAAAATGTTGCATTTTCCAAAGAACAGTTCCCTTAATGCAATATTCTTCAAACACTCATCCAAGGTTTTTGCTTCCTCTGCAATGGAGGAACATAGCAGAGTAGTGGCTCTGCAGCATGACCTCAGCTGAGGGATCCAGCTGAAACTGCCTGAAACCTCCTCAGTGGTGCAATGCTGTGTCCTGCCAGGGTCATAGGGTAGTGTTCACGCAGAGCTCTACACCCATTCTGACTTTTTTGACCTCAAGCAACTAGTACTGCTATAATTTGATGGAGCATTGGGGTTTTTTACCTCAGCTGAAGGGTAGTATCCTAAAAGCTTGCTCTGAACTACAGAGGAAGAAACTCCAAGGTGAGACTTGATCTGAGGTCTCAAAGTCAGGGCAGTATCTTTACCAAAGTCCTGCTGAAGCCTGGGTCTCGCTTGCCTGCATGTAGCTCCTTGGCGGTCACTGGCATATGAGGGTTCTTCAGTGCTATCTTGCTTAACAGCAAGATCTCCTGATATATAGGGCTTATTGCTGTTGCTGTTAAGGTTAGTGCTGCCAGTTTGCTGAAAGACCACTTCGGGATGAAGAACAGCCTCTTCTTCCTCTTCAGAGAGAAGTGAGCAGGAGCCATCACCGGTCTGGCTGCTATTTGATACTGGACAGTCTTGATTCTGAGGTGGAGAAGAGCTGCCATGCTGTAATGGGGCGAGATTTAAAATGCACTCGTTCTCTACTTGGAGGTTTGCCAGCAGCTTGTTCTTTTGGCTTCTTGCTGTCATTCTGCGGAGTGCACAGACAAGATCAGCAAGGCTAAGCAGAAAGGACAGACTGCTGACCCCCCAGATGAAAATCATCATGATGGATTTCTCAGTGGGCCGGGAGATGTAACAGTCAACTGTGCTTGTACAAGGTGAATGGTAGCAGGAAAAGCGCTCTGGAACAAAAAATCCAAAAAGAAAATATTGCACAGCTGCAAAGGCAGCCTCAAGTAGTGTCCTAAAAAAAAGATGAACAGTATACGCGCCAGAAAAATTCAGGACTTTTAGGTTGTCTGCACCACAATCTAACTGATTGACATCACTTCTACAGAGCTCCTTCAGGTCTTTGGGGCTCGATAAACCCTTACTCTCTTTGCATCCCTGCACCAAACAGTGCGTTCTTACAATGTACATAGCAACCTTGTGCAAAACATAAATGCTGAATGCAGCATAAGGTAGCAGGATAGAGACAGTCTGAATGAGCCAGAATCGAAAGTGGGATACAGGAGAGAACAAGTCATAGCAAACGTTGGAGCATCCTGGTTGCAGGGTGTTGCAGATGAAGCGCTCCTGCTCATCTTGATAGAGCGGATAGCCTGCTAACACCACCACTGCCATTCGCAGCAGAATTATTAACATTAGCCAGATCTTTCCTAGAAGAGAAGAAAAGGTAAGAAAAAGAGTCAGAGCACTGGAAAGGAAGGCAGGTGATGCAGTGATGCTCTCTCTATACAGAAGACATTTGAAGAAATAGCCTCTGTAGTCAGTCTCCCTTCTTAAAAGCTTTTGGCTTGGTTTTGCCTGGGACTGAAACTCATGTGAAAATGTGTTAGCTGACACATTCCATAACCTTCATCTGGACTCCACAGTGTAGGAGTTTGGCATACAATAAGCCATGCCAACTGAAAACTCAGCCTAACGAAAAGACTCTGAACATGTCCATATCTGATGAAAAGAGTTCACAATTGAGTTAATAATGCCATTTCAGTTGCAGTTCTTGCTTACTCTTGTGTTCATACCTCTGCACCTGAATTTCGTCCTGTTTCAACAAAATAGATCAGCTAAAACAGTAGTGAAACTCTTCTAGATACAAAAGATTGTTCCATGACATAGCATTTGTTCTTGGTCTCAGACCTGAAATCATATGTAAAGTTTACTATAGCCCACAAAATATCTCTGTTGTGTCTGGACTGGTATTTACTAGTGAACTAGTTAACAGGTGCTATTAGCAAACTTACGCAAAATGTTCTACAAATCTACATTTGTGTGTGCATATATACACCCCGTCATTTCTCTCTGCCACTTCTTTGGTTGCCCCATCTTGATCATGTCTTCCAACATTTGTTGACCTTGGTGCCCAGCTTCTCTTTCCATTCAGACCAAAAGCTCCCTTCTGTCTTGATATCAACACCAAGTGAAGCCTTACAAGTTTGGCATTTTTCATACATTTCTTACTTCACCTTTCCCCGAATTCTTTCATATAATGGCTTTAGGTAGGGCTTGGTCTCATCCACTTTGGTGGGAAAAATCAGGCCTTATCTTTATTCCATTACACCAACAGCAGTGAAAGATCAGGCATTGGTACCGTACGTATCATATCTTTTGACTGAGATTGTATTGTTCGTGATGGTTTCTTGGAGGGCTTTTGGATGGGCTAGATTTTTATTAAAAGTTTTTTGTCAAGTTGCTCACACTGCTGTATTACTGACATTTATTTAAAAAAAAAAAAAGGAAAAAAGGAAAAAAAAATCCTTTTTCTGGGCTGGATAGGAAGGCCTAAAGATATACTATTATATTGTCAAAAATTAAAAACATATTCTGTACAAACACATGGAAGAATTCAACACCTGAAGTTAAGTTTAGTACTTGAAATTCTCAAATTTCCTTTTGAGTCCTGTCACTAGTTCCCTACATGGTTTTGAAAGAGTAATTTAATTTAATAATCCCCTGCTTTAATTTCACATATTTTAAAACACGCCAAGAAGAGAGGAAAAAAACTCCACTTAGGAACAAAAAGCAAAAAAAGAACAAAACAGAAAAGAGTGATAAGATTAGTTCTGTGCTTTAAGAAATGGTTAAGAAACCAGGTGTTACCACAGACAGACAAACAGCAAGACTGACTAAAGAGAAGGATGTTATATGGAGTTAATGGCTGAGAAATGCACTGAAAAACCTGCAGTTATTAGTCGTGATCACACATCTCACATGCACATGAGGATCTAAAGGCAGTCTGTGAAACAGTATCACTACACATTCTAAAGGCTTTTTAAGAATCCAGATCTCCAAGCATTTTTTCTATAACATCTATGATTATTTACAGGCATTGTCTTGAACAACATTCTTTTCTATTTCCCATAAAGCTATTTCCCATAGCTAATAGAGTAGCTATTCTATTGTGAATTTTAAATATTTTTGCAGCATTGTACGATACTGTCGTAGTGTAACCCGGTAGCTGGCAATTAGGACCTGACAGCCACTCGCTCACCCGTCCCCTTCCCCGGCAGCGGGATGGGGAGGAGAAACGGACAAAAGGTAAAACTCGCGGGTTGGGATAAAGACAGTTTAATAAGACAACAAAGTAAATACTAATACTAACAACAATACTACTACTACTAATGACAATAATGAATATGAGAACCTAACTATATACAATACAATTTTTCTCACCCCCTGATGACCGATTTGCAGTCAGTCCCCAAGCAGTGATTGCAGAACACCAAACTCATCAAGTCTGCAAATTTCGCAAAACTCCCCAAAACCACCGAATTCCAGGAAAAGTTTGAACTCCTGGAGAAGATTTGAGCTCATGGAAATGAGAAGAGCCGATTCCTGATGCCACACCAGCCCCTATCCATAAGCTGAGTGCGACGCCTATGATACAGAATATTTCCACTGTCCCTCTTGGGCTGGCTGCTGGCTCTGCTCCCTCCCAGCTCCTGCACACCTGCTCGCTAGCTGAGCATGGGAGACTGGAAGAAGTCCTTGATTTCCTAACAACAACTGAAAACAGCAGTGTTACCAACATTCTTCTTCTACTAAATCCAAAACACAGCAGCTAGTGGGAGGAAATGTAACTCTGTCCCAGCCGAACCCGGGACAGATACCTATCATTGTGCTGAGCACGCCGTTCGCATGCCCTGCATAAACCGTTTGTGGCTAGTAGACGGACTATGGGCTAGAACAGTAAAACCGCGCTCTGAGGTGGAAAAACTTCAGCTGGAAAAAGGTTCAGGATATATAAACTACACGAGGTATCATCAGGGAAACCTGCTGCTCCTGGCAAAATAATGTATTATCTAACCATAACTAAACTGAGGCCTTTCCATTTTATCTTTAATCACCTGAACTCCAGTGGTGGTTTTGCTGTGCTTTCAGCTTCCTGCATTTTGGTGACAGGCTGTACTGTTACTCCCTCTACGACATAGTGTGGGTCAATAGAAAACACCGGCTGCAGAGAAGCAGTCATCTTTAGCAAGCGATGTTTCATCCTTAGGTAGCATTTTTTCCCTGTGAGGACCTCAAAGCGTTTGAAGCACATTAGTTAATTAAGCTCAAAATACTACATGCTATTTCACCATCAATTTTTAATTGGAACATGTACAATAGGGAGTTCTACTTAAGAAAAATCAATGGCTCCTTAGGAAGTAGTTTAGTATGACATACATTTCAGAGATAACCCCTCCACGCATCACCTTCCCTAATGACTCAGTCTTGATTAAACATACCAGAACGAGCCCCTTCACGGCCCGCCCTGTGGCTTAGTTGGATGCTCCCTGCAACGCACGGCACAAACTACAGCAGCGACTGGAGGTGAATTCGGTCTGTGAAAAGCCCTTAAAGGTTTTCCTCTGGCTTACACTTTGCTTTAAGTAGCCCATGAAAAAGGAACAGCATCTTATTTAAATAAGAAGGAAAAAAAGAGAAGCACTCAGGCAACTGTTAGCTGAGGAAAAAACAACTGTATTCTGTCTTGTTTTGTTTTTTAAAGCATGCAAACTTTGTTTGTTTATAAAAATAAAGAATGAAAAGCAATGGTAATTAACCACAATGGCAATAAAACACAAACGTCTTCCTGTAAAAGAGAGGGGCTTTCTTTGCCCCGTCTTTAAACTTTTTAATTCATCACCAAAGCTATTGCATACGTTCTACCATTTAGTTCATGTGTTACAAAGCGCTACTTCTGTGTGTTTTCACCATGATCCCTACAACAGCCTGGAAGCTCAGGCACCAGGAAGAGCCAAATCTGAAAGCCTTGCCAGAATATTTTAAGTAAAGTTCAGAAAATATTTATCAGAGAAGGAGTAGGAATCTGCTTAAGATTAAGAAATACATTAACCACTCATATCATGTATCTAAATAACAACCACTCATATTACATATCTAAATAACAATTTCTTATTGTACAAATCACAGAGGCATAGCTAGAAATCAAAGTCAATTATCAGTAGGATGCTTGGGTGGCTTCAGGGTACAGAGCAGCAAAAGAAAGAAGAGAGCTGTTTTAAAGTACTTACCTACAATAGTCACATTATAATTGAGGGTGACAATCAAAAATCCCAGCGAGTCCCAGCGCTCCATGTTTGAACAGGCTCACAACACTTCCAGCTCCTGATGTCCTAACGATTTTGACATTTTCAAAGATTAGACATAGACAGGGAAGAAAGAAAAGAAAGGGAAAAAAAAAAAGACAGGACTCTTTGGTAAGGGTCAAGGATGGGATGGAAATGAGAAACCTGGCCACAACAACATTACTGATGAAGGATTATTTTGATGATCTGAACAGGACTGTTAGTTTTGGATGTTGGAACAAATCTTCTTAAATCTTTGACAGTTTGTCTTGCCAAAGCTGTAGCGTCTCAAATCCAATTGCTCCTACCTCTTCTGTGGATCCTCTGGCCAGACAACTGCAAGCAGACAAACAACAACAGGAGTGAGCTCTGCCATTGTAGACTATTCTTACCCTCCCGGGGCATACCAGCCTCCTGGCATTGCTGAAATATTTCAGTGGTGAAAGACAGGGAGAGAGGAGAGAGGGAAGAAAAGCATAGACCAGGAAATAACAGAGACCTCTCTGCCTCCCCACGAGAATTGCAGATGGATAAAGGCAAAGGGATAGAAAAGGAAGAGCATCCCTATGTTTGAAAAGCACTTTCAGTTTAGTTCACTGGAAGCTATCCCACTGCAATTTCCCCAAGCAATTTTATTTCTAAAACACAGCCTCCCTGACAGGACATCATGGCCTTGTCAATCACAGCTGCACCAAATTTTCTCCTGTGTGCTGAGACAGGCAGCGGCCGAGCCTCCCTGCAGGCATGACGAAAAACAAGGGAAAACTGAAAAAATAAAATAAAATAAAATAAAATAAAATAAAATAAAATAAAATAAAATAAAATAAAATAAAATAAAATAAATAATGGAGGCTGGTTTTCAAGATGCCACAAGTCACTTACTATTAATTTATACCAGTTCTTTGCACCTAAACTGCTTGGTACTCTGGACATCACTCCAAAGATCCTAGGGCTGATTGCCCAGCAACCTGAAAGCCCAACAAGGGTGTGCAGCAATGGTGCTGTCTCCTCGGAGCAGGCAGCCCCGCGGGGTGCACGCTCCTTCACTGCTAGGTGCAATTGCAGCACAGCATGCCCTTGATGTTGTGTGGCTGTGCTGTACCCCGGGAAAAAAGCATGGATGGAATAAGACTCAGTTTTTCTTTCCTCACCCCCACTGTAACCAATTCTCTTTGGGAAAATACCCTACTGCCATTTTCCACCCACTGTTCAATTACTTATGGGGTGTTACTTTGTCGGTTTTAGTCTGCGCCGTAATAGGGACAAACATAACATGGATCTTATTGTCAGGGAATCGTATCAGTAACTAGAAAAGCAGCAGAAAAAGGAGCCTGTGTGTGATACAGCGAAGGAGAAAAGTGATGTTATGACAACCTGACACCCGAGGGCTGCCAGCAGCCTGGGCACAGGCTTGGCACCCCAACCCTGCTGACGTGCTTCAACACAACTCTGTTCTGCGGGAAGCAAGGTGGGTCGGCTCAGACATGTGGGTGATGTCATGACCGAGGTGGGTGCTGGTGCTGTGCAAGTTGCTTACGGTCGGTGGGACGGGGCTAAGCTTCATGACTGAACGTGTCTTACCTAGAAAGAAAGTAAACCTAATCATTTCATAAAGTAAAATGTAACTGTACAAAGACCACTTCTCCCCAGCTCTCTGCTCACAGGGCATGCAATGCCTCAGCAGGACACACTGCACATCCTTTCTGTAGTGAGCCCCATCCTAAGGAAACCTGAAAAGTGGAGTTTGAGAGGATGGTATTTAAAAACACGGCGGAACTCTATATCCATTAACTGTGTAAAAAGATTTTTAACCGCAGTAGTAAATATTTTCCAAACAGCTATTCATTCTGTTACTGAATTGTATTTATGGTGTGTGATGATGGTTTTAGCTTCATTTTGCTCCCCCCCCCCGCTTTTTTTCCCCAGAGATATGTGTGTGTGATGAGAAGTATGGGAAGGAAGGAAGGAAAGCTGGAGGAAGGAAACAGAAAAAAGATGCAAACGGCCAAGATATAAATTATGCTGAGATATGAAGGTATTCATGGCTAAACATCCTTTGTCAAAAATAGAGTCAGGAATGCCAAGATGGTGGCAGGGTATGAGTGCTCAGCAGCTGCATCCACACAATAGGCTATAAATTGCCTCTGTCAGTACTGCCTGTCAAAATATCCTCGCTTGTCGTTACTGTGACAGACCTCTAGTATTTGCGACAGAAGGATAACAGCTAGCGACTTAAGCCCCCAAACTGTTGCCTGCAGGACTACGCCGGGCAACAACATCTGATCCCCCAGTATGGCTGTGCTGAGGCAGGGTGGCCCCTTTTCTTCAAAAAGAAGGCAAGGTACATTACCCTCCAGACTCACCTTAGCCTAACTCATCAGCCCAGCTTTGGGCTGGATTTATGTGAGAAAGCCTAAATTCTATTTTAGCTATTCCAGACAATTTTAGCTTTTTTATTCTAGCTTTTCCAGACAGCTTGTAACTTACTTCAGTCCAACACTTCTCTGTTTTGTGGTGTATCCTCTTCCCAAGTTCAGACTGGGAAGAGACTCAGCCTGTCTAGGTATCCAGGACACCTCAGAGCCAATGTTGATTTATTGCACCCAGAGGCCTCCTTTGGCTGTGATCTGGAGCAGTTTGGTTAAAGAAAGACAGGGAATATAAACATAGTCAATGTCAAGGCATGGCCCTCAGGGGCACTGCAGCGACAAAAAACAGTTTGAAGCACCAATGTTGTATCCAAAGACATTCAGCATACAGTTGCCCTCATTTGTTATTTATCTTTAGCTGTTCCTTGTATTCGCTGTTTGACTGTACAGGCTATAAGTAAATAGATGTGGATGTAGTAGCAGAGGGACTCCAGCTCCGCAGTGCCACCAGTTGGCATGGCACCATCTTCCGCATCAGAAGACGGACATGTGGTGCACAGCCCCATCCCTCCATACATGTTCCAGTACTAGAATCGCACAGAAAACCATTCTCAGGCTGTAGTAAAGTTCAGTTGTCAAGTCTGTGAACGTGCACTGAATTCTACTTAAATAAGAAAGACAGGCAGAAAACACTGGCACAGTTTTGGGTAAAGCTAAACTTTGAAATCTTGTAGAATCTCATCATGTCTGATTTTAGAAGGGGTCCTAAAAGCCACTGGAAAGCTTTCAGAGACCAACAATGAAACATAAGAAGATGCAATTAAATCTATTTTAAAGTCCACAACTGCTGTCCACATTTCTAACCACTTAGATCCGGGGCTTGATCCTGCAAAAACTCACAGATGTGACTCTGTCACTGCAAGGGACCCACTGAAACTTTCTGAACAGCTGGAACTGCATTGCACTGTGGACCTGTGTCACGTCCCTAGGCTAAGACCCAGGTTACTTAAAACAAAGCCCAGCACAGATACTTCACCCAGACCTCGGCTCCGAATGACATTCGGACGCAACATACAGTTAGTTTTAAGCCGCTTCAGGGCTTCCCAGTCCAGGAGCAAGTAAGAGTCACCCAAAAGGTGCCACAGTCTACTGCACATGCCAAAAAAATCCCAGAAACTAGAGACATTCCTATGGTATAGCAAATCCCAACCATATCTGTCTTACCCAGTTAACACCTACTCTAACAACATGGAAGTGCAGTGAAGTGGGAGTTACTGCAGGAGATGGCACCCTACACAGCACCTGACAAAAACGCAACCTCCCTGCACCAACTGAATTAATCGTAAGGCAAAACAAGTCAGCATGGCAGCTTCCCTAACACAGAAGGGGATCTGGCGTTTCAGTCCAGGTTCTTTGGCAGATTGTTGTTTATGAAAAAAAAACACAGACGCATATCTAATATTCTGGAGTTAAACTTTAAAATCTATTTAGAATTTTTCTAGTTAGCAAAAATGACGTGTTAGTGACCAATCTTGCAGTAAATATAGCTCTTCAGAAGGTGATCTGTAAATTCAGAAAAAAAAATCATCTATTCAGAAGGGACAGTAAACATTAAAATTAAGGCAATTAATCTTGATGGTCTTATTTTTAAAATCAGTAAAATACAATGGAAGGGTGAGGAGAGGAAAAGAAGCTAGCCATGCAAGATGAGAGCAAACAAGTAGCAGGAAAAGCTGCCCAGAACAAACGCCTTTTTAAAGACCTACATTGTGCATATGCACGGAAATCAACGTGTCAGACAGTCTTCAAAGTCATCCCACAACGGCTGTAAAAGGCCGCTACAGCATGCACAGAGCGGAGGAGCCAGCACAGCGGGAGGCCCTTGCTGCACGCAGGCACACGCAGCGCCGCGCGCTTTGCACCTGTGTCCATCTGCACTCCGCTGATCACCGCAGGTGGAACGCGCTCCAAAGCTACAGAGACATGGAGAAAGGACAAAAACTGTAACTCCAGAATTAGGGCTACGGAGCCCACACACACTGAGGGAGGGGAATGGTGAATGTTTTCCATCATGAACTATTCAATGGGGAGCTTCAACAACGTGCTCCTACGCCACTGCTCAGCCTCAAACCCGTCGGGCCCCAGAAGTCGGCACTACGCAGAAGGTCTTTTAGGAAACTTAGCAAGAACACGTCCCTCTTCCCCTTCCCCTTCTCTCTACCCTCCACTCCCAGGAAGGAGGTACACACATATGTGCTCAAATATATGCAAATGCCTACGCACACATACGTGAAACAGTCCAGAAGGACATTCAGAGCAGCAGAGTTCAGCTCATTGTAACTGCTCATACTGATGGGACCTGAACTTGGTAACTTATAATTTATATCAGGCTTGCCCATGACATGCCAAGGTTAGGGGGACGGGCTGCTAGCAAAGACCCTCAGCCTGGTGCTCCGAGACATGCTGGGTGCACTGCAGCACGCTTGAAGTCTTACGGAGATGAGCCAGGGGCTCCTGAGGTAATAGGGGCCAAGAGGGAATCACCAGTGAAACACCTCAAAGGAATTAAGGGGTGTTCCTGTGAGGAGGTGACACGGCCGACAGCCCAGTTGAAGTGCCTCTACACCAATGCACACAGCATGGGCAACAAACAGGAGGAGCTGGAAGCTATTGTGCTGCTAGAAAGCTATGACCTAGTTGCCCGTACTGAAACCTGGTGGGACAAATCCCATGACTGGAGTGACACGATCCATGGCTACAGGCTGTTCAGAAGGGACAGGCGGGGAAAGACGGGCGGAGGCATTGCCCTCTACATCAAGAAATAGATGGAGTGTGAAGAGCTGTCTCTGAAGAATAGCCACAAATTGGAGAGATACAGATTTGATGAATGGACTGTTCAGTGGATGAGGAATTGGTTGGATGGTCACATCCAGAGGGTAGTGGTCAGTGGCTCAACGTCCAGATGGAGATCAGTGATAAGTGGTGTCCCTCAGGGGTCCATACTGGGACCAGTACTGTTTAATATCTTCATCAATGACCTAGACAGTGGGATCAAGTGCACCCTCAGCAAGTCTGCAGATGACACCAAGCTGAGTGGTGTGATCGACGTACCTGAGGGACAGGATGCCATCCAAAGGGACCTGGACTAGCTCAAGAAGTGGGCTCATGTGAACCCCATGAGATTCAACAAGGCCAAGTGCAAGGTCCTGCACAGGGGTTGGGGCCACCTCTGCTACCAATGCAGGCTGGGGGATGAGGGGACTGGGAGCAGCCCAACCGAGAAGGACTTGGGGGTACTGGGGGATGAAAAGCTGCTCATGAGCTGACAACGTGCGCTCACAGCCCAGAAGGCTGACCATGTCCTGGGCCCCATCAAAAGCAGCATGGCCAGCAGGGCGAGGGAGGGGATTCTGCCCCTCTGCTCTGCTCTGGTGAGACCCCACCAGGAGTTCTGCATCCAGCTCTGGAGCCCTCAGTACGGGAAAGACATGGAGCTGTTGGAGTGAGTCCAGAGGAGGCCACAAAGATGATCAGAGGGGTTGGAACACGTCTTCTGTGAGGAAAGTCTGAGGGAGATGGGGCTGTTCAGCCTGGAGAAGAGAAGGCTGCGGGGAGACCTTATTGAAGCCTTTCAGTACTTAAAGTGGGCTTATAGGAAAGATGGGGACAGGCTTTTTATCAGGGCCTGCTGTGATAGGACTAGGAGTAATGGTTTAACCTAAAAGAGGGTAGATTAGGACTGGATACAAGGAAGATTTTTTGTACAGTGAGGGTGGTGAGGAACTGGAACAGGTTGCCCAGAGAGGTGGTGGATGCCCCATCCCTGGGAACATTCAAGGCCAGGTAGGACGGGGCTCCGAGCAACCTGGTCTAGTTGAAGATGTCCCTGCTCATTGCAGGGGGGTTGGACTAGGTGACCTTTAAATGTCCCTTCCAACCTAAAGAATTCTGTGATTCCACAGTTCTGTGAATGTCCACACCAGCTTGGTCATCTCAGATACTTAAGCCTGGTGCATGTAGTGTCTCACATATGTCTTGTCTCCCTCTTCCTCTGCTACTTTAGAAAATCTAAAAAAAGACTGTGTTTTACTGCATACTTTTCAGGATTTGGACTATTCTGTTGCTTTGCCTCAAACAGATCCCCTTACTATAAATATCTGAAGGTTCAGAACGATCATCTTCTTAAAGGGAACCTGCTTCTAAGAGAACAACAAATGGAAAAAAGCAGCTCTCCATCAGACTTTGGTTCAGCAACCTCAAAGCTGTTCAGCCTAGAACTTCAAACATTTCAAGACTGATCTGGAGTGTAATGAAGTAATGGGAAGTATATTCTCATTCAGGAGCTCAGGACCAATTTCTTCAAAAGTATTTAATTTTACTAAGTAGTAGAAGTACCAAGTGAGTCCATGGGATTTTCAAAAGCACATTATTAATATCTGCTTAACTCCCACTGAAATAGGTATCTACACCAGCACATGACATTGTTACTGAAATGTGCTCTGCTGTAACTAAAAAAAAATCTAGTATAAGAGAAATTGCAGCTATTTTTTTTTCATTTTGCACTTAACATTTGACATCAAGATTTACACTTACATTTTTGCACAGTGCAAATGCAAATCTGAAGGTCTGGAAAGTTTTGGGCACCTGTATACGTATGAGGAAGCTGGTGAATGCATGTTTCCTTGGTGTCCAACACCTGACAATAATAACAGGCTGAGTTTTTTGCTCAAGCAGGTCCAAACCTAGCAATGGTCAGGCAGGCAAAAAGTATAGTGTGCTGATATCACAGACACTGTTTAAATGAAAAAAATGCCTTAAGTAATTGGGAAATAGATTTCATAATAAACAGAGGATGGCAAGAATATCTTTGGCGGACTATGCCTTAAATTTAGTACTTATATGCTATTGCTTCTCTGTACAAACATTGCTAGGTTTGTGGAGAGCAAATCCATGTTGTCAACATGCACAAGCGAAGGGGTTATTGTGTCCATTCTGGATATCAATAAATAAATCTGTCATCTCAGCTTTAACATACAGGCAGCCGCTGGGGAATTGAAGTAAGAGTTCTTTCCATCCTCTTGTATTTCATGGCTGATCATTTTAAGAAACAAAACCTATACTGTTGCCTCTGTTACTGAACACTGACATTGCTTTTTCTTTCACTAGGGACAGATGAACGGTAACTATGTGGTCATTCAAACTGAGCACAGGGCACCATGGAGGAAAGGCTAAACAAACATAAAAAATTAAAAGGGAGCTGAAAGGAGAAATGTGATCGTTTTCCCTCTATTTCACATACAGTTTAAACCTCAGGAACCACTCCAGGCAGTACTACTGAGTGTGCATTTCTTCTTGCATGAGAAGAAATGTCGTTTTCAAGTTAAATTTAGAATTGTTCCAATGCAGAAGTCAAGAGGTACATTCTTTTAAAGCTCATCTACATCTTGAAAACACGACTTTAAATCCCCTCAAAAGCTGTGTCCTGCACGTAATAAAATCCTTATCTAGAAGAGTATTTCTGCCTAAAAAGAATGTGCATTTTTGTCATACTCTTTCACAACAACAGACTTTGATCTTCAGCTATGTTTTAAGAATAATGAAGAAAAAAAATGTAATATTCTTCATAGGTGCTACTCACAACTTACTAGGGAAAAAAATTCGTAGATTTCTTGCATCAGTATGAGGATATACAAGTTAATGTAGCCACAGGATATCATTTACAGGACTATAGATAAATGAGTCTTTGAACCTCATCTTGATTGTACTAGATTTGTTTTGACCTTGATCTGTGACCTGCTAACAGTCTGTTTATTAAAGCGGCCTTGTAAAAAGCACTTTAAACAAACTGTAGCTAGGCCAACTTCCAAAACATCGAGAAAAGCCCCCATATTACAGTTCCAGGATTTGAATTCCGCCCCCCTAAACCTTTGCTTTACAAGCCACACCTGATTTGCTAGGTGCCTGCGGTTTCCATGGTTTCTGTTCTGTCTTCTCCCAAAGAGCACTTTTAATAATCATTACTAATGAACTCAGAACACACTGGGCAGGACACAGGGAATTCCTCTGTTAAACTGCAACAGTATTTGTACTTCATGTGTTACATCAACCAGGATTTTTTGTTTTAAAGAAAAAAGCATCATAAACTTCAGCTTGATGGCTCAGTCCGTAGTAAAATTAATAGGAGTTCAACATCCGACTGCCATTTATGCCACCAAAAATTTTTAGCATGACCCCAAAAGGGTAACGTGCATCCTTAAGGATTCTGTGTTGGAGAGTGGAAGAAAACAGTCGAGACCCACCCAGAGTGGCCCCCAGGGCAGGCAGCAGCCAGGAGCCCACCAGCACCGCTTGCCCCCAGGGCCAGTTCCCGGTGTGGGCAGTGGCCAGGACAACTTCACACGGCAGAAACGCTGCCGAACGCCGCATCTGGGCCAAAGCAGAGAGCGGGAAGATTTTGCCAGGAAGGTAAACCATGGCATAAGTGGATAAGGAGACCAGTTTAGGTCCTGCTTCAGGTCCTGTTTAGGCAAGGGGAGATGAAACACAGCCTGTCTTATCCTTGTGTCCAGCCTGCCACGGAGCTGCTGACCGAAACTGCTGATGCAGATAATTGTTGTCTCTATACTCATAGTAGCTATTTTAATTGGTAGAAGCTATTTCGGTTTTAGCTATCAAAGCTTTTACAAAGGTCTTGGGAAGCCACTACTGGAGACCTCTCCCACTAGCTGATTATTGGAGAGTTGAGTAGAAAAGCAAGGGATTCCTCACGTCCTACGTGGTTCATGCTACAGGAGGAGGCCAAGAAACATCACAGCTTCTGGAGACACAGTCCAGGCTATAACCTGCACAAAAATGTACAGCAAATACTTTGAATATGATTCAGCAGAATATATTGGTAGCCTTACCCATAAAAGTGTATAAGAAGTCTTTCTCTACCATCCCTGTTAATAATGGCGTTTGCTTCGTTTTTAAATGATAGTTTGGCAGTCTATTCTCCGTGAAACAGCAGGGACTACTGATCACGCTTTTTACTGACCCACTGCTCGCACGACATTTCAGCCTTTCCGTTTGCTGTGCCCAGCACAAACGCAGACTAAACTACCTTGCGTTTCTAGGCTTACTCTTACTCAGCTTTCTTCCAAAGGAAGCTTCCCCCCAGGCCCCAGAAACGCCTCCAGCCAACCACACTTTGCCTCAGCAAAACCCTGCAGTTTGGCTGGGTAAAGTGATTTTGCCCACTCCAAGATATCAGATAGCTTCCACTGAAAAATCTTTTAGTACCGATAATAGAAATGAAATTTCATTACTACTGCAGGCAAGAACACACTGTGCAAAGACAAAACAGGACTACTAGCTCAATCTTTCTGCCTCTTCTGCATTATGACAGATACTTTGCCATTTCCATCTAATCTATGAAATTGCTACCAATTACTGTGCTCCTGGCACATTTAAGAATTGTATTAGTTCTTCTAACTGGCCACAGATATTTATGGATATATTCCTTTGTGAACTGCATTGTGCCTCCTAACTGCTGGTACTATTTCATTTCCCCTATTTTTCCCCCCAATTTGTTACATTTTGCTGTTTTCTCTTTTTGCTGCCTTCATTGCCCTTCACGGGAAAAAATATTTAGGGCTTCCAAAAAGTCTTAGGGAACATCTCAAAGAGCAGTTGTTCAAGTATTTTAACCCACTGACTTTGCCCATGATGTTTTCGTTTCTGGAAAACCAATCCTATAAATTACCAGATACCTGCATTCCTGAATATAACTGTATTCTCTTACGTACATGACAAATGAAGTTGTGTCGTGTTCACCTCTGTCTAGACAATTCTTATTCCTTCAATGACCACATTCATTTATTTTCAAAAATATACATCTTTGGAAGGTGACAGCATCTTGTATTTGAAAATCACCATGAGTCCTTCAGGATGTGCTTAAACTGCATTCCACCCCAGTAAATCCTGTTGTTTCTCCACACTGAAGACCGTCAGGAGGACTTTCAGTTTTTCACCCACTGTTTAATGTCATGGTTACTTACATATTGACTAATGCTCCGTGTAGTGGTTTGGGGCAGAATGCCCTAGACACCTATTGCTGTTCTGCAGGGATTCCTGTCCCAGACTGCAATGCTCAGAAGTAGGCAATGGTAATTTTCACTTCAAGTACCGTGCCCCTCTTACTCTTCTTACCTTCAGCAGTTATTTACTTCTTCCCCCGGGTTTAGAGGTTTCAACTCCTCTAACACTGAGAAAGCACCCGTAAGTGTCCGGCAGTGCCTGACCACAGAATCACAGAATCACAGAATGTTTAGGGTTGGAAGGGACCTCTCGGGATCATCTAGTCCAACCCCCCTGCCGAAGCAGGGTCACCTACAGCAGGCTGCACAGGACCTTGTCCAGGTGGGTCTTGAATCCAGAGAAGGAGACTCCACAGCCTCCCTGGGCAGCCTGTTCCAGGGCTCCGTCACCCTCAGAGGGAAGAAGTTCTTCCTCATGTTCAGGCGGAAATT
>Ga0065711_1004349_pt1 | contig 29516 bp, 32 predicted proteins | sample Hoacrofraction12_FD_59098 | JGI IMG/M metagenome (GOLD analysis project Ga0065711, IMG submission 59098) | Hoatzin crop microbial communities from Cojedes, Venezuela - Epithelial fraction 12 v2 (version 2) | ecosystem: Host-associated > Birds > Digestive system > Esophagus > Crop | place... | reverse complement strand
TCCACAACCTCCCTGGGCAGCCTGTTCCAGTGCTCCGTCACCCTCAGAGGGAAGAAGTTCCTCCTCATGTTCAGACGGAACTTCCTATGCTTCAGTTTGTGCCCATTGCCCCTTGTCCTATCACTGGGCACCACTGAAAAGAGTTTGGCCCCATCCTTCTGACACCCACACTTCAGATATTTGTAAGCATATATTAGGTCACCTCGCAGCCTTCTCTTCTTCAGGCTGAACAAGCCCAGCTCCCTCAGCCTCTCCTCATAGGAGAGATGCACCCGTCCGCTCATCATCCTCGTAGCCCTCCGGTGGACTCTCTCCAGTAGCTCCTCATCTTGCTTGAAGTGGGGAGCCCAGAACTGGACAGAGTACTCCAGATGGGGCCTCACTAGGACAGTGTAGAGGGGAAGGAGAAGCTCCCTTGACCTGCTGGCCACACTAATCAGCACCTCCTCAGCCAGGAGACATAACCTAACAGAGCAATGGTATCTTAGATTTATGGTTAGTGTCTCCTCGGCTGGTCAACATATTTAGCTGGCCATATGCATGTGTGTAGCCCATACCAGGCACAATTAATTACCTTAAGCTTCTCTCCGTGCCTTCCGTTGTGTCATGGCTTGGCCATCCAAATCTGTGCATATCATCAGTTGAATTTGGCAACTGATACCTTGATGTGTTCATGTGTTTAGATCACGCTGATAGTGCACAGCCATGGGAGTGGTCAAGCTTGTAAGGTGTCATGTGCCATCTCTAAAGGTGATTAAAAATATCTCAACCAGAAATAAGTAAATATGTAGAAGTTTCACCAGCTGGGGAGAGATTACTTCAAAGATAACTGTGCACTTGTGAAAAAAGCAGATGCCACATCTAAACATATCTAAAAATAGCAAGAATAATTTTAAAAGATAGAAACCAAAACCAAAGGTCCTTCCATATTCACATCAGAGATAAAAGTGGGAGAGCCCTTCCAAAAGGACAAACCACTCAATTCCTTCTGCTCACACAGCAACATGTAGGAAACGGGCCAACAGCATTTAACATCTGGTTGTGAAGCACGCATTGGTACCACCAGTAGGTGAACTGTAGTTGAGCAGAGAGTCTGCTAGAGTCTTGAATGGCAGGCCAAACAACATGTGGCTCGTTGTAGATGTTAATACCACTCTAGCTGAGTACAGCAGAGTAATCCCTAGCCCGGCCAGCTCTGTTTGCTGTGTTAAGGCACCTTATTCATGAGGTTATGTCAGAGAATGAGTTGTAACTTCACTGTGTTTCGCTGTTTTCTTTGGGTGACAACCACTCAGTGTAGCTATGCTTGATGATCTCTTGCTGGAATGGACACATATATTGAAATCTCAGAGATGTGCATTGCTGTAAGCTGTATTTCAAACTCACAGGCTTTCAAGTGGTTTGGCCTATTCACACCTGCTTAATTAATATGTCTCTTTTCAGTCATCATCTCCAAGGTTGTTGACACCAATATATTTTTTTAAAAGCTCGATGAAATTTTCCAGTTTTGCTTTGCATGACTTTTGATTTATTGTTAGTTTATTTCCACACTTCCAGGGACAGATCCCCACTGGCTTTAACTTGGTATGCAGAGAAGCTAGCCCCTTACTGTAGAAATTAATTCAGTTTTATGTTTTTCAGAATCCAGTTGGTTGAAGGCAAAATTCAGTATAAGACTCCCAGACGTTTTGATGTCTTCGTAGAGACTAAGTTTATGGACATAAAGAGCAATCAGCTGATTGCTGTAACAACATCTGTCATAGGAAGAGACTGAGATTACAAAACTCAAGCCAGAAGAATTTGCCTCTTTTCATTGCTAAACCAGTAACAGAACTTTTTTTAACACATTCAGTTTAGCCATGAATTTTACATATACTTTCAGCAAATTTTCATGCTACCATTTTTTTTAGTAGAAATTGCTCCAGAAAGTAATCTTTTAAACTAAATATTTATCAAAGCATTACAGTAAGAACATAAACATTTCAGCCAGTGTAACTAAATCATTCAACCAGGACAAAGAAAATGTACTTCCAATATTTAAGGTAGAGAAAATTAATATAGCATGTCATCCCATTAATTACAGCTGTTCATGTTTCTTTATAAAGCCATCAGGAATGTCAGCAATCCACATTTCATCATTTCAAAGTATAGATTTTAAAGGCAAAATCTTACCCTGAAGTTCAAGAAGACCTTCTAATAAAGCAACAAGAACTGATGAAAATCAAAGACACATTGCCTTTTACAGAATTACTTACAATGATCTTCCTGAAATCGGCAAAAAATTTCCCTAGATGACTATTCTTCAAGTCACTCAGAAATTTTCAATCCCGACCCCTAATGACTGATAACAGTGGGAGCCTTCTCCCTGGTATATGTGAGTAGTGGATCGAATCCTCTTTTCATCAAGTCTGTTCTCCAAATCATCCCACAAATCCAACCATGGCATTGGTAGAATAAATTAAACCATAAGTATATGATTCTATTAATGCATGCAGACAGACTCAAACTACTGGGGAGTGTGTGAGTGAAAAATAGCTTGAAAAATAGCGCACAGAAAATATCCAACGTTCATTAAAAGAAAGAAATTTTTTCACTGTATAAAACCACAAATGGCCTTGAAGCAATTAAAAAAAATATATCTGACATCTCATATTAAACTGTCACATTTGGAAGGTACAAAAATGCAGCAATGAAACTGGACTTAGCAATAACAACGTACACAGGTTTATGAAGACTCCCAGCAGGAAGAAACCATGGTGTGTGTATGATAATGGAGCAGGACATGGCTGAAACAGGGCCATGAAACAGGTTGGGTTTCTTGGTGGTGTTTGAATCCCGTCCATCCACTCTCCACCTCTATCTCACCCGTGGGGCAGGGTTTTTTCCTAAATACCTGAGCAGAGTGGATCTCTAGCCAAGCCTTCAGCCTGCGCAGCTAGATAGCCCCATCGTGTGCCCTCAGTGCTCCAGTGATTTGTAGCCACACTGTACTCCCACCTCAGCTGTCAGTTCCCATTTGAGTTTTGTTTCATTTTGTTCTGGTTTTCGCGCCGGAAGACGTAGTTTGCTGTGCCATGTAAGTGCTGCAAAGTGGCAAATTTCATGTTTCAGTGCTGTAGCTCCCTTTCATTTAAGTGTATGGTCCTTACACTACTCGTCTCCTCTTTACACTGTTAATATCTCTAGAACCTCATACTCTATAGCTGAAACATTGTTATTATTGGGTCTTCTCCACCTACTATCTTTTCCGAATTGTATTCACATATGATCTATTCCGTCTTCCAGACTGTTAGAAAAGATGCTGTAGAAAACTAGGCCGCATGCCAGTTCCTGCAGTAGCTCAGTTTCAAACTCCCCACATCAGAAACCTGTTGTCCTTCATCCCAGCTTTCCCTTTAGAAACACTTCACCATTTTCAGCCAGTGTAACAGTGTTCCCATCCCTGCCAACTGGCATTGTTTTCCAAAGGCGATTTTGTGAACCATGCGACATAACATTTTCTTAACATCCAGAAATATCACCTCTGTCCTCTGCCCTTCACCTACCCTGTCATTCAGCTGAGAACAGCCGCAGTGCACAAGCTGCTGTGGCACAGTTTGGAACAGGTGCTTGCTACTTCTATAGTACCCTTCTTTGCTACCGGTTTTCAGATTTTCTGTCCTAACAGCTCCATCATTTTACTGGACAGACAAATTACATTTACTAGATGCTTAATTGACCGGATTTTCTTTTCCCCTGCTCATTTTGCCTGCTCTTCACACTGTATGCTTTACATACCAGCTATGATCTTCATTGCTTCTTACTTGCCCATACTCTTTTATTTCCCTTTAAATGATTCAAAAAAAGCATCTTAGTGGTTCAGTCACATTAAAATCATAATTGATTTTGCCTCACTCCTCATTTATTAATGGACTTATACTACCTTCTTGCTAATAAACCTCCCAGTAATGAGTTTAGTCCACAGAGGATACATTTCCACCTCAACAAACCACTAAGCAATTTAGGACAGTTGGTAGTCTCTGCTTAAGGGAGTCCGAAAACTGGAATAGAAATTTATGCAGGCCATAATTAAAGTACTTTTAGAGAGCTGTGTGGGGAGTTTACCGACATTCTTTGCATCGTGCCCATCTGTGGTCAGTGTAATTAATCCTTCACTCGCGATCCAGTAAGAACTAATCCTCACTGAAAATTTTTGATAAAGAGGAAGCTTCAAATACTTACACAGCTATCAAACTCTGGTCATCTTCTTCCTTTGAACAGAAAAGGTGTGTGAAGGTGATGAGGGCACATCCGTTTGGAGCTGCTCAGTGCTGGGAAAGGCATACGGACAGCAGAAGAGCCATTTGCTGGGGTAACGGCTGTTCCAGATGCGTGGCAAGCCCCGCACACCCAGAAAAATCAGAAGCAGGACTTTGCCAGTTCACAGTTACTGGTGGGAGAAGATTACCTCATGGAAGTAAAATATAACCAGTAGTTTCTACTGGAATTACTTGAATGAAAGCACAGTTATACATTTGAGGGAGGGAAGGCCCTTGGTCTGAGAGATGATACACTGTGAGACAAGCCAAAACTCTTAGACTGCAAAGGTTTAATCATGTCCCTTTCTGCATCTAATGACAAATCCCTGTGACCTTCTTTCCTTCCAGGATAGTAAGATTTTAAGGGCAAGAAACTTATTTGTCCAGCACCTAAAATACTGGGCTCACGGTACAGGAGGGGGGTTCTCATAAATCTACGCTTGTAGTGCTGCCTAACTAGAAACTCCTGTAATAGTGCTATTTTCTCCTGTCCTCACACACGATTGCTTAGAGACAAGAGGAGGACAGTGAGAGGAGTCTTTCTCCCTGGTGGCCTGTGGGAGATCCGTAGCAGATCCTTTGGTGACTGATAGGAGGCTCAGGGGAAGAAAATGGGCTAAACTGAGGAAAAGGAGAGTCCTACTGGGCTCAGCCCTACCGAAACCGCATCCTAGTAACTGCTGACTAGGAGTTAGATGATCCCTGTTTTACCCATCACAGGGAGGATGGTGACGAATTCTTGCCTTTTTGATTTGCTGATATTTAATGTTGCTTTTCAAAGGCATAAACACCTCCTAATGTATAACGGAGGATCGAGTCTGGGAAGATTAACCTTTGCATAGAAATCCCTTACTTTCTTCTGGATCTCTCCTTTTGAGATCTTTGGATTCTGGAGCTACAATGATTAATATTTTTTGTGAGATCTGGGATGGACAGTGCAAGTTTCTCTTCTCAACATTTTCTTACTTTTTCCCCCTTTTTCGCATACAAAAGCTGAAGAGAGATCTGTGCAAGACTTTACATTCCTCTAAATGCAAGTAACCCACATACAGTTTTATCCATGGTAATTCATCAGTGATAAATAATTAACACACACACACACACACACACACAAAAATGTGGGTACCAACCAATCAGAATAACTGCAAACTAAACTCCCTTTGCATTGAGATAAGCAATTCTACTAAGTGAAGAGGAATGTAAAATCTGGGAGGGAATGTAGGGAGAGAACACAGGAGAATGCAGCTTTTCTAACAGCATTTTTAGTTGTCATTAAACACAGTGAGGGTTTCGAAAGCTAAAATACATGTTAACACATTCCAAAACACTTCTATTAAAATATGTTTTCAGTACTTCAGTACAGCAAATGATGCAAAGCCAAAATTCCCCAGATAATGCACAGAAAATTAGAGAATTAGTTTAACATTCTGACAACCCTGCAATTTTATTTAAACAATTTCTTCCCTACCCAATTCCCTGCAGAGATGTATTGTACCCTTTTGTTGATTGTAGTGGACATATTGCAGATCTCCGATTAGCTTCCCAAAGGACCACCCACTACAAGAAGTTTTTTGTGTTGCAAGCACAGTTTAGCTCATTCCTCTTCCCCTCCCATTCACCTTCTTTTTTTTCTTTTCTTTTTTTTTCCTTCTTTTTTTTCTTCCTTTTAATTTTCTTAGCATTGTCATATGCTGCAGATGAGCTGACAGACTAGCCTGCCATCTGTTCTTTCATGACATGGTGCAACCTAATCAATTATCCCCAAACCACTTTGGAGTAAATAAAATGTCTACAATAATAATAATTAGTCACTTAAAAAGAAAACAGCAACATGCAACTCCTGATGGGAATTAGGTAGATTTCAGAACACAGCATTTTATTATCTGAGATTATTAGACCAGGAGAAGACAACTTTCGGAGGGAAAAAGTCACCTTCAGTAATTTGTTCTGAGACAAGAGTGTAAGATAGCATCCTTAGCCTTTGGACATCCCTGATCCTTTGCAACCAGTGATGCTAGGTTCAAGAAATTTTGCCACTCATGGGTTTCTAGGATTTTGCTAGCATAAAGATAAGAATTTGTATTAGTATTAGGACTGCATTAAAATAACAATAAATATTGTAAAAAAGCAATGACCAGCAGGTGACATTTATAGAGTGTGAAGAGGGGCACATATATTTCTTCAAACATATGTATAAGGCCTGACATTTCTTCAGGGAGAAATTTGTCTGCAACAACCAGCATGAGTAAAAATCCTGTGAGTGAGAGTGCATTACACGTACACCTACTTCAAGAACAGGCAAAAAACAGAAACACAAACTGCTACAAACAGAAATTAGGTTTGCAATATAATATTAGGAATTAAGAAAATCACAAAGATTGCAGTCAGTATCAGTGTACACCCAAGATCACACAAAGCAGTTGCTTATGAAGTTAGTCTGAACAGTGTTTGCCACAATGCAAGCAACTGCTTTCTATTTTGACACTGACATTGAATTAGTCAGAATACGGTAGCAATTATTCGATTTCGTAAATTTCTGGGCATTTAAGATGCATCTTAGCACTCCAGTGCTTAGCACAGTTTCAGCATTTTTACTTTTGCTGGATGAAGGAAGCAAAAGATAACTCAGAACCATTCAGTGTTACGGTGAGATCATCAGCAAATTGCCAAATAAAATTTGTCAAGGAATCAATATGATGTCAGTGCATAGATCACACTGATGGATAAGAGGGAAGGATTTCCCTGTTACTGTCCTTATTTTGAATACAAATAGATGTCATGTACATTCTGTATTTTGTGTCCTGAAAGAAGTCAACATGTATAGCTGTGCTACAAAATGGCATTTGTGATCAGTAAGTTGTAAAAAAAAAGGGGTTTCTACCATGTATCTAAGCATTAAGGACATAGCAATAAGTGAAATAACTTCATGTGTACAGGTGAGATCCCCAGTCTTCTCTAAACTGTAAGCACTTCACATCCTTTAATTATCATCCTCTGGAGAACCAACTTTACCGGTAAGTTAGAAAACAAAATAACAATGTGAGTCTGAACTTTCTACCTGAAACTACTCGATCAGCTTGAGACAGTGTAGAAGAATGTACTTCTCCTGTGAAGTAAGGAGAAAGAAAAGTTGTAGGAACCATCTCAGAGGCTACAACTTTGACATATATAAATATCAGACCACATACTGTAGTATTCCAAAGTCTAGGTAGCTCTAAACAAGAATACTGAGTACACTGAATATGTGTGTTTAGTCTCATGCTGCCCCATCTTGACTGGTGGAAGACCAAGTCAATTACTCGTAAAACATTATGCGCAGCAGCAAGGAGTCTTATACTTTATGATGATGTTCTTTACAGGCTAGATCATATCTGTTCTTACACATTGATGGTGAGGCATGAGGCAGACTCAAGCTTACATCCTCATAGCCTTGTTGCAACTTCTGACAAGAATATAAACAATCAAGTGGGAACAAGTAGAGAGAGGGTGGAGAAAAAACTCCGCCATGATGTAGGCCAGTGAAGATAAAGCAGTGACTCACCAAAGATCTTCATCAGTCCCTCCATGACTATGGTTTCTCTGACATGTATGTATCAACATGTTTGCCTGTTTAGGTTCTCATACCACTCCTCCTCCTGCAGTAGCTAAATGCTTCTGGCATCCTGACAATATGCTTCATTTCCAATTTTCTGGGTACTTCAAAGGAGTACTCGCCTTTCTGTTGCAGCCACTAATATCTTGCTTCTGCATGTTTCTCTATGTTTTACCATCCATTTCAGAAAAAGGCTAGCAATTATTTGCCTGATGTTTCCCTAACTTTGACCACCTTGAAAAACGATTTTGTGATTTTTGTTGAAATGTAGGACATGGATCCCTTGCAGGCTTTTACAAGCATGAGAGATCCCATGTGTCTTTGACAATGATGAATTGCTAGATCACTACAGAAGAACTTGGAAATGGCAACGGAGCTGGCTCCACCGGAGCTAACTTGGGCTCCTGAGAGGGACCAGAGGGGGTTTTGATTCTTTTTATTACATGATATCAATTAAGCATTTAACAAGTTACAATAAAAAGCAACTTTCCAATGGAATTTTTAACACAACGGAAACAAATTACCTTTGAGATGGTTATCATTTGGAATCTTGAGTAGAATGAAAATAAGGCAAATGTCAACACATATTCATCCAGATTGTCCATAATGACTTGCCAGGCATCTCTGTTTCAAATCAAGTAAATCTATACAGCTTCTCTTTGACAGCAACACAAAATCCCGTGTGAAACACATTGAATGGCACAGCTGATGCAGAATGCTAGCAGAAGATACTGCATCAAGCAGCTTTTATTTTGAACTGGGTACCTCTCTTATGCAATTCTTGAAGGATTTGCTTCTTTCATAGAATGAAAGAAAATTTAAAAAAAAGCCTCAGCAAACAACAACCACAATTCCCATACCTTTCTCAGCTCAGATGATATTTCCACACTTGGGCATAGTCTATTCACAGCAATTCTAAAATTCTAGTGTTGGCACAGAGATTGTACTTGTAGTGCTCAGCTGGAGTGGAGGACCAAACGGTGCATGATGGGTGGGATGAAGGTGTTCAGTGGAAGAGAGAGGCTTCAACTCACTAAACAAGAATGATGCCTATAAACAAAATATTGCAGTGGAATTCCCTAGTATCAGCAACGTGCTGATTAGGGGCACAAGCACCTTTAACAACTCATTTCTATTTTGAGCCTTGCTGAGACTTTCTGTAGTCACCAGCAAGGTAAGACAGCTATTGTGGACAACACTGGTAATTTAAGACTATGAACAGGACTTAGCTTTATTAACGTGCAAACATTAATTTACAAGCTTAAGATTTTGTCCATGTAGTTTTGCATATATCTGAGAAGAGAAAAGCTCAACTCAATAACTAAAAACTTCTGAGCAGTTCACCAGACTCCTTTGAGCAACAGGTATGAGGGAGAGCACAACTGGTTATCTCCTCATTAGGCTTCTCACACAAAAGCCAGCCACAAATGTTCTCTCAGGCTATGGGGATGAGTAATGTACTTTGCCCTCTGTCTGCTTCTTTGCCCTAGGGAGAAGGAAGGAGGGAGGGACACAGTGGAGAGAAGATGAGGTGTAGGCTGTGTTTCCTGTCCATGGAGGCACAGAAAGCAAACCAGAGTATGTGTGAAGGCATGGACAGCATTGCTCTGAAGACTAGTGTAGGCTCTGCAGGCCACCTGTTCAGAAGGGAGAAATTGTCGCTTATGGAGCTCTCCCACATTTGTACAACAACTGACACTATCCCTTTGCACCCTCACTCTACATGTGTTTTCTCACCAGTGTACACAATGTTACAGGCACTGTTCCTCCTCCCCGAAGCAGGAAGATCCTTTCATTTCACTAAGGCACATTGTGGTATCCGCGAATTCCTGCTGCTTATTTCTGGTGTGATTTCCATATGCACAGCACTTCTGGAGACATGTGGCTGTCTCTGCGGTACAGACAGAAAGAGTATCATCTTTGCCCCTTCCCACGGCCAACACTCCCTCAACACTGCACATTTGTTACAGCTTACTTATTTTCTTGCTTGTTCCATCTATTTCCTGCAGTGCTTGCAGAGTGTATCCAACATGACACAGAGCAAGCAGACACTTGGTGCTTCCCCAGATACGTTAGCAACTTAAATATCTTTCGCCTTCTCCAAACTTTTCCATGATGTTCTCAGCACCTTAGAAACTCTCGTGAGGATGTGAAAAAAACCCTTCAGTGCTCCGTGCACATGCACAGACCTTCCGTTGCGCTGCACACAAGTTCAGTCAGATGCTCTTCAGCCTTTGATCTGCTTTAATCAGAAGAAGGAAGTCATCTGAGGAAGTATGATATGAGCTTTCTTTCATGCTTGTTCTATTTCTTAGGTCCATTAAAGAGGACAGCACAAGACTGCTGGGGGAGTTAAGTGCGAGATGATCAAATAAATGACTGAGAGGGATCTGCGCCTTGCCAGCTATCCTGAGCTACGCCCCTCACTCATGTGGCTAAGCTTTGGTGAAGGAGGACTGCTCTGTTAGCAGAGGTTAGTGCCTTTTGTCCCCCCGCCCCCTTCTCTACCACCTCATGCTCATCTTTATTAGCTTTTTCACACGACACAGTCCTCTCATCGATTACAAGGGCCAGCACAAAGCAGCCTAATGATGGGTCAGTCTTAATGAGAAAAGCGGCTGCTCTTGAAGTGGTGTGGCTTCGTCCTGCACCCTGCCGAGTCCTGGCATGTAGAGCTTTGCCTCCTTTTAGAGAGCAGAGGCATGGAAAATCAACAGTGAACAGCCTGGTGCCTCCAAACAGAAAGGGCCATGTGCATGGCTATTTAGTGCTGTAAAAGAGAGAGCATTTGCACAAATGGGAATGAACATAAGGAGCCCTTCAGAGAAGAATGGGGCCTTGGCAAATTTATAGACTCCCCTGAAAGAAAGTGATTACAGATCATTATCCAATTGAGGCAGATTGATGGGTTAGGGTCAAAGTAATACTGCACAGCTCACTGGAGGGACAATGCCTGCTTGTCAGTTCTGTCCGGGGAAAGAAAGAGAAGGGAAACTACCACACAGAGAGGAAAGACTTAAGCTTTTCCAGCCTCTATCTGAAAAATCGTTGCTTATCTTGAACATGTGTTCGTTCAAAAAAAAAAAAACAACAAAGTGAAACTGCAGGAGCAGTATCGCTGAGTTAAAACTGGGCATTCTGAATTGTAAATAATTGTGCAAATTCTGTTCAGACAGCACACGTGCAAAGCCTTGTGACTGTTACTCACAATGAGTATTGGCACTAATAATGGATAAACCGCATCTTTATTTCATTTATTAAAAAAAATGACATCTTCTAAAATAAATGTGTATGTTTTTTTTAATTTTAGTGAAAGAAGGATGATTTTGTTAACAGCTACGGTTGAACAGATTTGAAACTCTGCAACATCTGGTCAGGCAAAGCTCAGTAATACTGACATTGAATAAAACAAGAATAAATGTGCTTCTATTGTTTCTTCTGTATTGATTTTTAGAGTGTTTAAAAGTGCTTTGCATTCATGCACTTTTCAAATAGCCATAGAAATGGAAACAGCATGGCCCAAAAAGCAGCTCACAGCATTTATTGTGCATTTGCCTCCCATTTTCCAAGACAATTTTGGAATGTAAAGAATTTGAGCAAAGAGAGAAGACAATGCATTCATGAGAAACCTGATTTGTTTTCTAATTGTGTTTATTTATTAACTTCCCTGTTGTTCCCTATGTCTCAGAAGCAGAGCACCACATACTCTTTAATGGATGCGTCCCCATTTCCCAGTGGATAGCAGAGTAGCACTGGCTGTGTTTCAGATAAAGGCTCAGTAGGACAGCTTGCCTTGGGGCCACTGTCTTGTGAGTGTAGCAAGGGTTCCCTCAAGTTCCATTACAAAACCAGACATGGAAGTTACAGCCCCGGTACACACCATGGCTTTCCTGACACCTGGTGTGCTCTTGCAGACAGTGTTCAGACACAAAAGGACCTATCCTGACTCAAAGCCCAATGAACAGCAATTTGCTTCTATGGACTTTGGCTCAGCCACGAAGTAGTCCTGATAGGGTACCAGTACCTGTACCTGATATTCCTGCAAATTTTTCAGGTGACTCCAACTCCTGTCTGTTGCAGTGATGGAAATGACCCCTCCTGCAGCCGTTAGATACACTCTGGCTCAGCCTTTCAAATAATTCTGAGTACACCCAGACTTGCTTGTTCTCACTTAAAGCAGTAAGGATAACAAAGGAAACATAAATATCGCTGGCTTCACTCTCACCTGGGATTTCTAAAAGTGTTAAAAGCATCAAGAGAGACTCGCAGACTCTCATTTCATGCAGTACCTCTCTTGTACAACACACCTCTTTCCTATGTTCATTTAGTTGCATCTCAGCTACAAGATGATCATGTTCCTTCCACAGAGTGCTTCTAAAAAGGGATGTTTAACAATTTTGCTGGAAGGAAAGAGATCACTCACCAAATTCCTGTTTCTTTTTGTGCGGGGTCCTCCTGGACTCTTAGGACCACCATTTTTATCCTCTTTCTTATGATTCTCAAAACAACTGAATTTTCAGTGTGACTGATACCGTCTCCACTGCCCTGAGAAGGTTTGTCATTTCATCTTCTATCTATAAACTAGAAAGGACCCCAAATGACATTCATCCCAGAAAAAATGCTAGAAAGAGTCATGAGGGGTCTGTCCTATACCATTCCACACAAGGCATCTTCCCCCACCTCGGCATCTGGGGTAACCAGGTATATGTTGCATGGTAGGGGAAAAAAAAAAACCATCTGTGGTCGTTTGCCTACCTTACTCTGTTTGCTAGGCTGAAGTTTTAACTTACACTTGTATTCCCTGAACTAAGCTTGACACTTCAAATCTTTTCCCATTTTTTCTCATCCATCATTTTGTTATTGGGTGTGCCATAGGCTCCTCCATGCCACACGTTCTTGAATCTTTCAGCACATAACGGAGTTGTAACTGAGACAGGATATTATGTATGCGAAAACACACGTTGTGCTAAGATATTTTTTCTCTTGCCTTTCCTTCCAACTTTTCTCTGCTTTGGCCTGAAAGTATTCTTTCTTGCTGTGCATGGTTTAGAAACAACTTGTAGCTACTCTTTTCCTGAAGTGCCACTTGCCTTTATTTCCACTTGCCTCCTCCAGTTCGGCAGGAGATGTGCATATGTGAAGGACTCCATATGTTTTCAGAGATAATCTGCTTTTTACTACCAGTAAGAATAACCTTGAGTACATATTGCAGTGTCACAACATATTTTCTATATGAATCAGAAAGTAAAACCGGTGCATTGGAAAAGCAAACCATATTTGTAACAGGCAAATTCATAAACCATGCTTTTATGAACAGAGCAAGTTGAGGGGCGGGGGTGGGGGACACCACAGGAAAACAGATGTGTGCTTATTATTTGAACTCTCTGTCGTACCAACATCATATTACGCTGGGGTCGATTCACGGAGAAGTCTCCCTCTAAATGGAGGCTGGGTGTTGAACTGTCCATACCATTTCAGTGAAATCAGTGTGAGCACACCAAGTGGAAATCAGCACAGAACAAGTTCGAGGGAGAAAAAATGACTGTTTCCTTCCACTCCAATCAAGAAAACTATCAGCTATTCGGGGGAGGCGGGGGAGAAACAACAAAAAACCCTCCACAAATCCTAGAAGCACTCAGCTGGGAATAAGTGAGGGAAAAGAGGGTTTCTCTTAAGGACACTTTCCGCTCTGTTTATAGCTATAGTTTGTATGGTGTTTAACGCTTGAGTCACAGGGTTCATAGGTAAGTAAGAAATGCACAGACGTGTATCCTAAGAGTTATATTTCATCCATATGTGCAAAATAGTCACAGGAGAGTTGCAGAAAACTACACACTTGGGGAGACAACCTTCCTAGTCCAGGAACAACCTCTGAATTACTCTAAGTCTATCCTCTGGCAAATCTTGAGTTTCAATGACTATTCTGCTGGAGTAAAAATTCAGAGCAAAATCTTGAGGCATTCAGAATTGGTGGAGGTTTTGTCACTGACATCATAGGATCCAGGAGTTTAGCATCAGGAAGCCTTGCTCTCTAACTGTTTTCATTGTATAATGCTTATAATACTATAGTGGCAAAGAAGATCTAATCTTCCCTCAAAAAGAATGTACATACAGCTTCACAGTCAGGCCAGTGTGAAAAGGATGAGAGGAAAAATGGATTCATTTCAAATTTCCAGTATCCTTAAAGAGTTGCATTATTTTTAAGTTCTTGTGGCAAAAGAAAAAGAAAAACAACTTTCTGCCTAATATATCTTGACTGTGTGGGTGAATTGGGCTCACTAAAACATGTTTCTGCCTGCTGAGTCTTCTTGTAACAGTACGTGGTGTTCTTTGTGTTGATGCAGCACCCCTGCTACACAGAGCTGGCAGAGCGCTGACAACAATATCAGATATCAAATTTATTTAAGAAAAATGCCAAAATTGGGCTGTATTACCATTACCAGTTTCTCAATTCTACCTACAAACAGCTTGAATTACAAAATAACTTTTATGGTTTAGTGCCTTTCTTCACAGGGAAGAACATCTTCCCTGTGCTTTCAGGTTGGGGACTCTGAAGGATGTTGTCATAGCAGATGCCTACACTCATCGTGTAGGCAGGGATGCCTAACACAGTGGAAAGGACTCTAAAGACCTGCTGCAGTTTCCTCTTTACCAACAGAGCCAGCTCTGCTACTTTAGTTGTACCGGGCTACTGCCTTTGATTTATCAAAAGATGTATCCCAGTGTTGCATTACATACAGGTAGAACTAATGTAGCTGTAAAGCCTCAGAACATGAGTAACATCAGGTTTGTATGGCTTATATATAATTTCTATAACAACAATTTCTATATATAATTTCTATAATGACATAAGCAAGCACAATATTTTAGGAGACATTGATCAAATGAAATGTATTATCCTTCTATAGAAACTTTGATTTATACATAAAACCATGAGTTAAAGGGCATGTAATTTTACCAGTGAGGGAACATGAAGACCCTCTTCTGTCTAAAAATGCCTTCATGCTCTGTATTATTTTTGTGTCCCTAAAGACATATTTGGCCACTAAGATCATGACTTTACGCACAATGGAAAGCTAAGGAACTGCCCCAGGTCATTCGCTCCAATAAAACTCAGGCCTGTAACAGGGCTGAAAGTTGTTACCACGTACCTGCTCTTTACAGGTTTGTGTAAAGGACAAGGTGTACAGAATGTAGCAGGCAGACAGGCTATAACACCCTAAGAAAAATACCAAGGAAGCAGATTCAGCAAAAGGGGACTGAAGAAGAAGGATTAATTATAGCCTGTCCCCTTCTGAGTACTCCTGCCCCACTGAGACTGAGGTGCATGAGCGATGAAAATATTGAAGCCTGTACTTTTGAGCATGTGAAAACTACTCTGTGACTAGAACAAGGGTCATGTATTTTCAAAGTTAGTTCAATAAAGCAAACGCCAGTCCCAATTCCTTGGACCCACCAATTAGACAGTCGAAAATGTTGCCCACTTGCCCCACAGAGGACCTAGTGTGTTTGCAGTCCCCAAATGCATATGCTCTAATTAAAACTGCCGTATAACAAGAAGTCAGCCAAGAAACCCAGACAGTTTGGTTAACGAGACAAAGAGCAGCTTCGTATTCATTCCCCCCCATAAACAAAGATCTGAGGAAGGCGTATGGGCTGGAGGGGAGGGCTGGGAGAGAGAGAGAGTACTAGAAGTACAGCAGGCCCAAAGAGAAGGACACAAGCAGACAGTCAATTAGGTAATGCATCCAAGGCTGATCTGAAGACTCATTGCAAACAGAGCAGCCATTCATGCTCTGTGACATACAGGTCAATAGAAGTAATCACATGCTTGCCTGGTACTTATGGCTACATTTGTGAAACATCACGTGGCAGCATGTGATGAAACTCAACTCCTGATCACAAACTACAGTGGCAGAATGAAAAATATCTTTGCAGTTTTTCCCATTTAAAAAAAATAAAACCAACATTATCTTTAAAATTCAAAACATATATTTTTTCCCCACTGAATTCTCATCAGTTATTGAAGCAAATTTTAAAGAACTGACCATATCTTATGCTCCATTTCTGAAGTGTTTCTCTTTATGATTATCTGACAATGTTTATCTTCCAGGAAAATGTACCAAGCTGTTCCATGAAAATCATAGATGTAACTATTCTTAAACATAAGACAATTGCATTGTTTGTTTCAAGGCACACATTGATCAAAACAAATGTCAGAAAATAATTTTGCTTCCTCTTGGGTGCTACTTCCTGTTTGGCCAGATGCATGATGTTGTTTGCCTTTTCTGTTTCTGAAGCATCTGCTAGCAGTTACTGACAGAAATGTGATAATGACCATGGTCGACCAGTAGCTTGAGCTGGTGGATCCTGTGTTCTGAGCCTCAAACTAAGCAAATTGCAGATATTACTTTCACTAACACAAGAAACACATGCCAGCAAGCAGAGTGGAAGAGTTTGGCCTCTATTTTCCACAAGGACAGAACCAAGCCCGTCTACAGCACATCAGAAAGCTTCAAAATGGAAGGAATCCAGGCTAAAGGTTTTCCAATAAATAATCATACTATAGGCTCCTACAAGGGCTTGTATCTCTTTCTTTGCGAGCTGACTTAAGCTGTTCAGCTCACTAGCAAGTTTGGGCAAAGAGGTTGCTCACAGGCCAAGCCCTAAGAGCTTATAAACAATTCTGCAACACTTGAGCTTGTAAGAAAAGCTGCATTAAGAAAAAAAAAAGCATTTGCAAAGATGGCAGAGTAAGGAGCTGTTGAGTTGTGCTGTTCTTTTTAGAAGGTGAGTCTGATGTACAGATCTTCCATGTAGAATGGGATTTCTCCTCTTTCTTTCATCCTCTCCCTCCCTTGTGGTGTGTGGTATGTGTTTGACATCAAGAGACAAAACACAGAAAATGAGAAGAAACAGCAGCATGAAGCATCAGTTTTAAGTGGGGAAGCTTTTCTCATGTTTGTTTTTCCTAGCGATACTTTGAAGGAAACACAGTCAAAACTCCAATGGATCCCAAGAAACATATTTTTTGCCAATACGTTATGAAAGCAAGAAGAATAAACATGAGGACCACAAATGTGCTGGTTGTAAAAGTGTGGTCACAAAAGAGTGTGTTAAAAGGAATGGAAAAAAAAGAAGGCAAGGATACAGTAGAACCTAATTTTTTAAACTGAGAAAACGTCATAACAGAAACAATTCTGTTAAACCTGCATGATAAACTCTGAAGAATGAAAGGGCCAACACAGGAAATTTTAGGATTTCTGCTACAAAAAGTTTCTCAAATATGGAATACAAACAACTGTGTCTTTCATTCTGGTCTGGAGGAGCCCTCGAAAGCTATAAAAGAATTTATGCAAGCCTCTTATCATCCTGAAATACACGTGATTAGAAATCTGCTAGAATTAAGCTGCCAGAGGCAGCAGTCCCATCATTGTTGGCCTGTATATGTGATAAGTGACATTTTCCTAAAACCTGTCAGGGATAATCTATCACATAACCAACTTTTGGATTGTACTTTAAGACTGTGGTCCTTTAACACAAATATAGATATGCTTCAAATTATGATGCTCCCCATTAGGAAGATGATCACTGTTCTCGTACAGAGGAAAATACTACCAGATAACCAAATACCAGTGCAAAGTATGAAGAGTGAACAGAAGCACAAACCAGCCCTAAGGCTGAGACACAGCAACAGCTATGACCTGAAGAGAGTTTGTCTCCTCTGCTTGTGCTCAAGAAATGTAGGTTTGCATTTCCATCTATATTGAGATCCGTAGGTCTGATGGACCCTCAACCATCTGTACCACAAACTGGTCTCCAGGACCTATCCAGATGAGGCAGTATTTTTTATTTCTGGAGTCATAGGGTACTCCAGAATGCTATTATTTCCTTTAATATCAAATGGGAAGGTCTTTCGATGAGTTCTTTCCCAACACCTCCATTGCCTTCTACCCCAAATCAACTAATCTTCATTGATTTTTGCATAGTGTCACATGTAGGTGGAATTTGTCTTGATTTAGTCTGAAGACCAAAGTCTTCTGATTCTGAATTTTTCTGTGAGAAAAAAACAGCAGATAATGAACATATAGTAGATGCACTTTGGGGCTTGGCATGGAAGAAACTGGCCACCAGGAATACTGCCTGATACTAATGGATTAGGAAAATATATTGAGTGGAATTGTACCACCCTATGCCTCTTGAAATTGAGAAGAGTTGCTCTGGAAGAACCAGATGGACAGTAGTCATCAAACATACTATGAGGAGAGCTGTCACCACTGGTCAAGAGATGTGGACTGCGGAAAGGGATGAGCTTAGACACAACACAGGATGGATAAATATCAGATATTTAGCAGACTAGTTTAAAGGCTACCAACTTGCAAATTAGATCATTATGACAATAATGAGCAGTTCACATATTCTGTAATGAATTATTTAATTTTGTTTTATCCATAAAGAAAATGCGTTGGATTTCAGCAGTGTGAACACATTATGTGGGACAAGCAGGAGCAGGACACATCAGGATCCCAATGAACCTGTTCCGTAACATCTGTTGTTCAACCTAGTCATGAATGCTTCATAAGACAGGGTCAGCAATGAAGTGACTAAGTTTGGTGTGATACAAAATGATCCATGGTCATCAAACTGACTGTGAACAGCTGCAGAACGATATCGTGGTATTGAGTGAAAGGCTAAAAATATGGCAGATGGAATACCTTGGTGATAAGTCCAAAATAATGCATATGGGAAAACCATATGTCACTGTATATAGCTGTGCTGTGTTCAGTACAGCATCTGCTTCTAGATAGCCAACATCTCAGAAGGGATGTAGGAGAGTTGGAATGGTAGGGAGCAGAGCAGTGGAGATGATTGGAGGTATGAAATTGCTTCCTTATGTGGAGAGACTAAATCATCCGGAACACTTTCCCTGTGAAAGTGCCACCTAAAATGTCAGAATGTGATCGAATGTCACAAAATCATGAATGTCATGAAGAAAATGAATGCAATTTATTTTCATTCTATGTTAAGATATACGTATAATATGTGTGTGCAAGTTATTTTCCATAACCTAAAAAGCAAGGACCACAACTGAAAGCAACAGGCGTCAGGTTTAGAGCAAATGAAAGAAAGTGCTTGTTCTCAAGAGACACAGTTTTATCAATGGGAGGCTTGGGATGTCAAAAACGTAAATGACTTCAAAACATCCTTAGACATACTCAATGGAAAGGTCCACTGGGACATCTTAAACACAAAGACAGAAATACAACACCCAGCTCAGGAAGGTCAGGTTTTCAGGCCTGGAAGGCTGTGCCAGAAGCAGCGTCACTCTGTGCTCACTCTGCTGTTACCCTCGCTCCCCAGGCTCCTATTATCGACCACAGTTGGAGACACTTGTGCTTATATTGCACCAGAGAGGAAAGTCTGGGCTTCATTAATAGACCTCAGAGGAACTTACAATAATTCTAAGACATTGAAACAAAAAAGATGGATTATTATTTTTTTTGAGATCAGCTCAGGATTTCCCCTTGTAATGACGACTATTTGTTGTAGCTACCACTTTTAAATAATTGTATTTGTAGTTTAATCATCTGCTTTAGTAAATACCCTCCCAAACACTCCAGGTCTTTCAATGCAAAACAAGTTATACACAAGTAAGCCAGGAGTGGACACGCTTGGTTGCCTGGTTGTTTAATTAGAAACTGAAGCAAAAGGCATTCTGCCTCAGGGAGACAACCAGGCTGCAGACTGTGACACTGCCATAGCCTTGCTCTCTCTCTCTTTAGCCTTAAGCAAATCTGATCTTGGGCATCCTGACCCTGACTAATTGCATACTGTTTCCTGTGATGCTGAGAAGCTCCTTCCACCCATTGCTGGACTATTAAGCCTCTCTGCTCTGGCTGATAAATAAGCGGCAGAAAGCTGAACTTTTTTCATTGTTGTTGGTTGGGGGGTTTTTTGCATCCTTCTTCCCTCCTCCTCCCCAATCCCCTGATATACAAAGGCCAGCTGGATGCTTCGTTTGTCATTTTGTCACACTGTTGCGAGGGAAAGATGTCATACCACCTTTCAGAAGACAAGAAAGGTGATAAATGCACTAACTTGAGATACAAAGCATCAAGACACTAATGAAAATCTCTAGTGACTAGACAGCAAGGAAGACCTCATTTTAAGAGCCTGTGTAAAGGAAAGGCAACTTTATCAGCCTATGCAAATGTCAACTCTAAAGTACACTGGTTTAATGCAGCAGTATATTTTTCTGTCAGGAACAAAAGTACAGGCATTATAGAGAATTATTTGCAAGTAACTATGTAAGCAAGTTTAAATGTCATGCGTAACAGAAATGAGATATCAGTCTCTTCTAGCTGTTATCTTGGTATCTAGATTTATAAAAATATAAAGTGGCCTAGATTGGAGGACTTGTTTTTCAGATATCTTTTTTTTTTTTAATTGAATAGGATTTGAGTGGCAGAATGACATGTATCTTTTGATATCCTAATGAAAATGGCAACTAAAATAATTCATCACAATTTTACCAGCCATAAAGCCCTCACTGGACCAATATATTAGTTTATTAGGTAAAACTAAATAAAAAGAGACTTTAAATGAATTATAACCAGCTTGCAAAATAACAAATACATTGTGTATGAGAAAATTAGCTCCATCTGATGTGCACCAGCCACCATATGTAAAATGCCCATTATTTGTCCTGTCCCTTTGAAAATCATTTTATTGGAATGTATCAGTTAAACTAAAACACATGACCATCCTTCTTGTGACATGAAAGAAACCACTGAAGAGAAGTCTCTTTTTTTTCTCCTCCCCTCTACTGAACTTTCTTGGAAAAAAAGCAGCTTCAAGGATTTTTATCAACGTCTGTGTAATGACAAGTGCATCACATGCATCCTGAACCATTAGCTGCCTACATCTGAAAGAATTTGGTCAACATTTAGGAATTCACTTAATGAAAGGCTGGCCTATTAAAGCTCTGCTAGCTTTGGAAGTTGATTGAGTCTTTCTTTTCGACTTCCTGTATCATTGTAAATGATGCTATGCAGTGCCCTCATGTGATATCGTCTAGACAACAAGCTTGCATTGTAACACCAAAAAATTCCAAGTACCAGGTGACACATTTCTACTCAGAGATGCAACTATGCAGTACAAGGCTCTTTACAAATCTCTGTGTGAAATGACGAATTTAAAAAGCAACAGCTCCAAAGAGCATCTATTTGTATTCTGGAGAGATAAAGGAACAGCACTTCCCTCATACATCCACATGACACTTGAATCAACAATTAAATAAACAAATAGAAAAAACCTGGGAGTCAACGGACAACATTTCTTCTCTCAGACCACCGAAACCCACCAAGACCAGAATTAGATCCTCTTACTACTGGCTTTAATTTTTGGCTGAAAGACGAATTTGCTTTTTCAATGACTTGACAAGTTGTGACGTTTCAAGACCAGTGTGAAGTGGACTGTGAGAGCAGCGGTCTCTGCATTAGGTAAGCATTGCTGCCTTATGACACCTGCTGATTAACGTAAATGCCTGATGTAGGTCAACACGTAACAGGATGACATTAAAAGCAGAAGCAGTTAGTACAGGGAGGACATATCAGCAAGGGAGCCTGCTGGCTGGTCAAGCACTCACTTGCATCCCAAACACAGCTACATTGTCCAGTTTTTGGGACGAGCAAGACGTGTTTTCTCAAAATTGCAAAGAAACAGATTTCCTTTACATGACCTCATTTTCTCTTCATGGCTTGGGTGAGTGTATGCTTTACAGTACAGTGTCAGATGGGTGGCACTGGAGACTGGAATCATTAACAAAAAAAGTTTAATCTTGTTGTTTTGGGATTTGCAGGCAGAGTGCCCATGAATGAGGGCACTCTGCTCCATTTCCATGGGATAGGTGAAGCACAGGCAAAAACATCTAAGATTTATTACACTTCTGAGGCTTGGGAAGAGAGTTGTGTCACATGAGCTTGGCACAGGGTCCCTCAGTGAGACGTCTGATGAATAACTTATGAAATTACATTTATGAAATTAAATTTAATTTTAGAACAAAACTACAGACGGTATGCATGCCAGCTAATTTTTCTTCAGGCTCCAAGGACTGAGGGGTTTTTTTTTGGTTTTCTTTTTTGTTTCTCAAACTGATTACCTGCTTAACTCCTCAAATAATTACCCCTCTTGACTTTGATCTGTAGTTACTAGTGGAATAACACCTTCTTCTCGGTGGGCAGGTTGCCAGCTTCCTTCAAATGAAAGGCCTGGGTTTATGAAGTCATTTCTTGATGATCTCACCGATTATCCTCTTGTCTCTGATCTTCCCTTTTGGGTAGGGTTATTGGGAAAGCTGAGTAAGGTAACTGTAGTCTCAGGACAAATTTATCCTCGTCTGTTGTAACCTGACTTTAAGACTGGATGCAGCACAGAGACTTTATTACTCCCTATGGGGAAGAACCCAGCATAATGACACACAGGAGACCGGGCAAACATAGATGTTTAGCACAGGCAGATGACAGCTTTTGTACCAATGATCAGGAGATTTTCTTTCAATTTGTGCACGAATTTTGTGTGGATTTAAGATCATACTTCTCTTGATTAGTTCTGCACCTCTCATTCAAAAGAAGTCAATACAGTAGCCATTGGCGTCTGTCCCAACATCACCAGAAGGAAGGCTTCTCCAAGATAAATTCCATTCAATGTACACAACACCAATGACAATGGAAATAAGAATGTATATCATTTTCATAGTGTTGTGCCAGAGTCTGGCTGACAGTCGAATGCAGAAGTTGCTTCTCATAAAATCCATGTTTTGTGACTTCCGATCTGGTCAGACGTAAGCAAATACCCAGCCAACAGAAAAGTAAGCGACTAAAACCAGTGCAAGCTGTAATACTGACTGGAAGTGGACACTGGAGGGAGACACAGTTGCACACACTAATCCAAAGACACTTTCTTGTCCCTTCTTGCATGAGTATTGAGTGCATGCCCTAAGAACAAAGCATCGAAGCCCCACTTGATCTGCCTCTATTCCTCATTCTCTACATCAGCAAGGAAGGAAAGATAAAGAAAGCCTGGACCAGTCAATGAATCATAAAGCACTACACTCTGTTGTTCGGGGAGCAGAAGCACACAATTTCTGAACAGAGCCTGCAGAAATTCAGCACCAGTGGTGCAGAACTATTTTTTAAATCAAGCCTTGAGAGCCCATCATGATTTGCATTCATGTAAACACCTACATTTTTTCGTTAACTGAACTGGTTTAACTGCTAATTAAAACTAGTCAGTAAGCACAACACAAAATTAATTAAACCATTTAGTTGGTAAATGCAAATGAGGCAAAGTTATGGCTTGGACACAACCAAAATAAGTACAAGTACTACTCATCATCTGGCAAAATAGTTCTTGAGGTAAATACTTTCCCCAGGGATGATGTAAAGCAATAAAATAATAATAAAAAAAAATCATACTGCTGACTACATACGATCTGTTATTGATAAAATGTGCTGGAATTCAGCTTCTTCTCTTTGAAAGAGTGACAAATTGGACTCAGTGGATTTTAAAAATGTTCTCCCATACAAGAAATCTTTCAAAGCAAGGTCTGGACCCCAACTCACTCTACTCAGGCACGTGACGTTGCTGCTGTCTGTCACTGGCAAGCGTTTTGCCTCAGTCTGGACCTTATATTTTTGACGGCTAATTTTATAGCTTTACATTCTCTCAGTTGGATAGTATCTGCTTGGCAAACTATATTGTCTGATGTTAAGTGGAAATAGTATTTTCTCAAAGAAAAAGACAGAAACGTGTGGCTCTGTCTCTGTTATCTGTGTGCTCTGCCTCCTCTTTCCACAGGACCCATATGCCTCACAACCCTACTTACTCTAATACTTACTCTACTAAGACTCTCCTGGAACAGGGACATACGCAGTTGTCCACATTGTGTAAACTGTGAACTGGAATAGGTTAAATAAGCAGTAGATCCAAAAAAAGAACCAAGATGCCCAAAGATGTGGTCCAGCAGCAGCTGACGGGTGGATGCCTGGACCCAGGGACAAGTCCAGTCCTCGTGACTCACGTGGGCTCCCTGTTTGGTGCCTGGTAATACTCAGGAGAGTTTCCCTAGGCAGGTTCACATATCTAACAGGTATCTCACCGAGGTGCAATTCAGAGCTAAGTGAGATGCCTGCAGTTAAACAGTGTAAACTGTCCTTTCACCTTTTCCCTTATTTCAGGTGCCCCAGAATGGCATGGAAAACAAAAGAACACAGAAGGGGAGATGTCTGCACTCAAGAGACTCAGCCCAGCAAAAAGTGCTGGGGACAGAGGTGGGAGTTAAATCTCTCTGGCTCCTACTGCTCCTCTGGCTCTCCACAGCAGCTCCCCCACTCCTCTGGCTCCCATCCCCCAGCACACTGCTCTTTTGGCTGAGCATGCACAGCTCATGCCTCGCAGGGAGCAGAGCAGGGTTTTAACTTCCCTTTTTATGAATCACAGAATCACAGAATCACAGAATGGTAGGGGTTGGAAGGGACCTCTGTGGGTCATCTAGTCCAACCCTACTGTCGAAGCAGGGTCACCTACAGCAGGCTGCACAGGACCTTGTGCAAGCGGGTCTTGAATACCTCCAGAGAAGGAGACTCCACAACCTCCTTGGGCAGTCTGTTCCAGTGCTCCATCACCCTCAGAGGGAAGAAGCTCTTCCTCATGTTCAGACGGAACTTCGTGTGCCTCAGTTTGTGCCCATTGCCCCTTGTCCTGTCACTGGGCACAACTCAAAAGAGCTTGGCCCCATCCCAAAGTAACCCCAACCCTAACCCTAACCCTAAATCTAACCCTTACCCTAACCCTAACCCTAGCCCTAACCCTAACCCTAACCCTAACCCTAACCCCCTAAATCTAACCCTAACCCTAACCCTAACCCTAACCCTAACCTTAAACCTAACCCTAACCCTAACCCCTAAACCTAACCCTAACCTTAATGACCCTAAACCTAACCGTAACCCTAAACCTTAACCCTAACACTACCCCTAACTCTAGACCCTAACCCTAACGCTAAGTAGAACCCTAAGCCTAAACCCATAAAACTAACAATAAAACTAACCCTAAACCAAACCTCTAACCCTAACCTTAACCCTAACCCTAAACCCGAACCCTAACCCTAAACCTAACCCTAATGAGCCTAACCCTAATGACCCTAAACCTAACCTTAACACTAACCCCTAACCCTAAAACTAACCCTAACCCTAACCCTAACACCTAACACTAAACATAAACCTAACCCTAACCCTAAACCTAACCCCTGACCCTAACCATAACCCTAACCCTAAACCTAACCCTAACACTAATGAACCTAACCCGAATGACCCTAACCCTAACCCTAACGCTAAGTGTAATCCCTAAATGTAACCCTAAACCTAACCCTAATGACACTAACCCTAACCCTAAAGACCGTAAAATTAACCCTAAACCTAACCCTAACCCTAACCCAAACCCTAATGAACCTAACCCTAACCTAATCCTAACCCTAACCCTAACCCTAACGCTAACCCTAAACGTAACCCCCTAAACCTAACACTAACTCTAACCCTAACCCCTAACCCCAAACCCTAACCCTAACCCTAACACTAACCATAACCCTAATGACCCTAAACCTAACCCTAACAGTATCCCTAACCCCTAACGCTAACACTAACACTAACCCCTAACCATAACCCTAACCCTAAACCTAACACTAAATTTAATGACCCGAACCCTAACCCTAATGACCCTAAACTTAACCCTAACCCTAATCCTAACCCTATCCCCCAACACTAAACCTAACCCTAATGGTAACCCTAATCCTAACCCTAACCCAAGCCTAACCCTAACCCTAAACCAAACCCTAATGATCCTAACCCTAACCCTAATGAACCTAACCCTCACACTCACCATAACCCCTAACCCTAAACCTAACCGTAACCCTAACCCTAACCCTAACCCTAACACCTAACACTAACCATAACCCAAACACGAGCCCTAATGACCCAAACACTAACACTAAACGGAAACCTAACCCTAACTCTAACCCTAACCCTAACCCTAACCCTAACCCCAAACCTAACCCTAACCCTGACCCCCTAACACTAACACTAACAATAACCCTAACCCCTAACACCTAACACTAAACCTAAACCTAACACAAACCCTAACCCTAATGACCCTTACCCTAATGACCCTAACCCTAAGCCTAACCCTATCCCTAACCCTAACCCTAACACTAACCCTAACCCTAACCCTAATGACCCTAACACTAACACTAACGCCTAACCTTAACCCTAACCCTTAAACTTAACACTACCCCTAACCCTAATACCCTAACACTAAACTTAACGCTCACTATAACCCTAACCCTAAACCCTAACCCTAATCCTAACCCTAACCCGAACACTAACTCTAACACTAACCCTAACCCTAACCTAACCCTAATGACCCTAACCCTAACACTAACGCCTAACCTTAACCCTAACCCTTAAATTTAACACTACCCCTAACCCTAATACCCTAACACTAAACCTAACGCTCACCATAACCCTAACCCTAAACCCTAACCCTAACCCTAACCCGAACACTAACTCTAACCCTAACCTCTAACCATAACCCTAATTCTGACCCTAACCCAAACACTACCCTAACCCCTAACCCTAACCCTAAACATAACCCAAACGCTAACCCTAACTCTAACCATAACCTGAATGACCCTAACCCTAACACTAACCCTAATGCTAAACCTAAGCCCTAACCCTAACCCTAATCCTACCCCTAATGACACTAAACCTAAACCTTACTCTAACCCTAACCCTAACCCTAACCCTAACCCTAACCCTAACACTAACACTAACCCTAACCCTTACCCTAACCCTAACCCCTAACTCTAACCCTAACCCTAACCCTAAACCTAACCCTAACCCCTTACTCTAACCCTAACCCTAACCCTAACCATAAGCCTAACTATAACCCTAATCCTAACACCTAACCCCTAACCCAAAACCTAAACCTAACCCTTACCCAAACCCTAACCCTAACCCTAACCCAAACACTAACACTAAAGACCCTAACCCTAACACTAACCCTAATGAACCTAACTCTAACCCTAAACCATAATCCTAACCCTAACCCCCAACCCTAACCCTAACCCTACCCTATCCCTAACCCCTAACCCTAACCCAAACACTAATGACCCTAACAATAATCCTAACACTAACCTTAACCCCTAAACTTAACCCTAACAGTAACCTTAACCATATCCCTAACCCTAATCCCTCTTACCGTAATACCAACCCTAATCCTAACCCTAACCCTAACCCTAAACCCTAAACCTATCCCTAACCCCTAACCCTAACCCTAACCCTAAAACAAAATTCTCACCCTAACCCTAACCCTAAACCTAATGACCCTAACCCTAATGACCCTAACCCTGACCCTAACCCTAAACCTAACCCTTACCCTTATCCAAACCCTAAACCTAAACCTAACACTAAGCCTAACCCTAACACTAATGACCCTAACCCTAACCAAAACCTAACCCCTATCCCTAACCCTAATGTCCCTAATCATAAACCTAAACACTAATCCGAGACCTAAACCCCAACCCGAAACCTAACCCTAACCATAACCCTAACCCTAACCCTAAACCTAAACCTAAACCTAACCCTAACCCAACCCCTAACCCTAACCCTAAACCGAACCGTAATGATCGTAACCCTAACCCTAACCCTAAACCTAAACCTAAATCTGCCCATAACCCTAATTATAACCCTAACCCTAACCCTAACCCACTAATGACACTAATCCTAACCCTAACCCCAACCCGAATGACCCTAACTCTAATCCTAAACCCTAATCCTAACCGTAACCCCTAACCCTAACCGTCACCCTAATGACCCTAAAGCTAATGACCCTAACCCAACCCTTATCCATAAACCCTAAGTCTAACACTAACCGTAACCCCTAACCCTAACACTAACCCTAAACCTAACACTTACCCTAAACCTAATGACACTAATCCTAATGACCCTAACCCTAAACCTATCCCTAACCCCTAAACATAACCCTAACCCTAACCTCTATACCTTAAACCTAACAGCAACCTTAACCCTATCCCTAACCCTAATACCCTAACCGTAACTCTAACCCTCACCCTAACCCTAACCCTAAACTCTAACCCTAACCCTATCCCTAACCCCTAATCCTAACCCTAACCCTAACCCTAACCCTAACCCTAAACCTAACACAAAATTCTAACCTTAACCCTAACCCTAACCCTAATGACCCTAACCCTAACCCTAACCCTTACCCAAACCCTAAACCTAACCCTAAACCTAAGTGTAACACTAACCCTAACCCTAACAATAATGACCCTAACCCTAACCCTAACCTAACCCCTAACCCTAACCCTAATGTCCCTAACCATAAACCTAAACCCTAATCCGAGCTCTAACCCCCAACCCGAACCCTAACCCTAACCCTAACCCTAACCCTACCCCTAACCCTAAACCTAACCCTAACCCTAACACAAACCCTAACCCTAACCCTAACCCTAAACCGAACCCTAATGATCCTCACCCTAACCCTAACCCTAAAACTAATGATCCTAACCCTAACCCTAACCCTAACTCTAACCACTTACCCTAACTCTAAACCTAAACCTAACGACCCTAACCCTAACACCTAACCCTAAATATATTAACCCTGATATTAACCCTAATGTCCCTAGCCCTTACCTTAAAGACCCAAGCGCTAACCCTGACCCCTACCCTAACCTTAATACCCTAATCGTAAACCTAACCCTAAACCTAACGCCTAGCCCTAACCCTAACCCTAACCCTAACCCTAACTCTAATGACCCTAACCCTAATGACCATAAGCCTAACCCTAATCCTAACCCTAAACCTAACCCCCTAACACTAACCATAAAATTAACCCCTGATCCTAACCCCAACCCTAACCCTAACCCTAATGACCCTAACCCTAACCCTAACAATAACCTAACCCTAATGACTCTAAACCTAACACTAATTCTAACCCTAACCCTAATGACCCTAAACCTAATGACCCTAACACTAACACTAACCATATCCCTAAACCCTAACCCTAACCCTAACCCCTTACCCTAACCCTAAACTTAACACTAATGACCCTAACCTAACCCGAACCCTAACCCTAATTTTAATGACTCTAACGCCAACACTAAGCCTAACCCTAACAATAAACCTAACCCTAACCCTAACCCTAACCCTAACCCTAAACCTAATGACCCTAACCCTAACCCAACACCCTAACTCTAAACCTAACCCTAATGACCCGAACCCTAACCCTAACACTAAACCTAACCCTAACCCCAACCCTAATGATACTAACCCTAATGTCCCTAACCATAACCTTAAAGACCCAAGCCCTAACCCTGACCCCTAACCATAACCTTAATACCCTAAACCTAACCATAACACTAATCCTGACCCTAACCCTAAAACAAAATTCTCACCCTAACCCTAACCCTAAACCTAATGACCCTAACCCTAATGACCCTAACTCTAACCCTAAACCTACCCTAAACCTTACCCAAAATCTAAACCTAAACCTAA
>Ga0065711_1031491_pt1 | contig 29519 bp, 19 predicted proteins | sample Hoacrofraction12_FD_59098 | JGI IMG/M metagenome (GOLD analysis project Ga0065711, IMG submission 59098) | Hoatzin crop microbial communities from Cojedes, Venezuela - Epithelial fraction 12 v2 (version 2) | ecosystem: Host-associated > Birds > Digestive system > Esophagus > Crop | place... | reverse complement strand
CAAGCCGGCGGCGGGCTGAGCGCGGTGCGGTGCGGTTCCGCCGGCGGCCGCTGCGGGCTGCTCCAGCTCCACCGCCCGTTGCCGGCCCGGCCCGCAGCACCGCGCTCCGCGCCGTGCCACGGGAAAGGGGTCCGAGGGGTGCCATTCCCCGCAAGCCAAGGAGCCCGCGTCCTCAAACTCCGGGACAGGCTTGCCTCAAAATAAGGAGGTATGCCCTTCTTAAAATATTAAAAATAGGAGCCACCTGCAGATACCTGGAGATAACCACCGCAAACTGGAGCTACCCAGCCCTGCCTGGCGGGGCGACGCTGAAAAAGCAACGCTTCCTCCCCAAACCAGCAACGAGCAGTCAGTGGGGTGAGGCTTTGGCGGCCAGCATCTGGTTTCCCTGCCCGCAGAGATCCCCTGTGATCCCAGCACCCAGCAGGATGGCAGACAGACGCTGCTGCTGCTCCTCAACAGTTGGTACTTACTGATTAATACCAGCATTCTGCATCCATGTGTTATGCCACGACGGCCTGTCTTACGGTCATCACTTTTGCTGTTCTTTGACTCTCATTTAGATCTTGTTGAATATTTTATTTTAAAACATAATTAACATTGGCTTATATGTGATAGGGATGTGTGATGTAAAATGAGTATTAAACATGATAAATTATTACAGAGTAATAATAGTAATTGGAGTTACAGCAGATTGAATAGTTTAACATATTTCATTTGGATTTTACATAGCATTAACATAATTCATTAAAATTTAAAAAGAACACAGATAGGATTTTAGGCTCAAAAATCAATTGTGTTGGATTTTAATCCAAAAAATGTTTATACTTTTTTTCTAGAAAAGGGTTGCCAAATTCTGCAAGCCTGAGTGACGTGGTTTGGTTGTCTTGACTTGGCACTTCACCCATGGTAAGTAAATTCTGGCCAAAAATGTGTTACTGTGTACTGCGCGTTACTGTTGGTGACAGCAAAAGGTGCAGTGGTGCCTCGCAGCGCTGCGTGCTGCAGCGCCGTGGCTGCTGCCATGCTGTGCAGCCCTGCCAGGCAGGGTGCTGCCCCTGCGCCCTCTGCACCTCCCGGCACGCGCTGCCGGGCACCCGCGCACACGGGCCGCACACGGCGAGCTCCTCGGCGTGAACATGAGCTTTACGTACGCTGTGCGCAGCTCGGCCTCGGTGTGAGGCCAGGCCGTGTCAGTAGGACCAAGGGCACAGGGAGGAGGAGGCACGCTTTGCACAAGGCTTATGTTAAAATAGTTTGTGTTTCACTGAACCATCTTCCGCCGTGTTTCCCAGAAGGTGCTTAAGTGCTTGCTTCTGGGGTCGGCATCCGGGCAGGGGGCTCGCTCCAGCGCAGCCAGGGCCCCAGGGAGCTGCGGCTGCACCCAGGCAGGGCAGGGCAGTGCCTGCAGCGCAGCTGCCTCCTGTGTAGCTGGCAGCTGCTACTTGCCAAACCACCAGCGTGCCAGGCTTTAGGAACTGGGATGAAATCCCAAGAAAGATGAAAAGGTTCATTAATTAAACAGATAGAAATTTCTCATTTTTCCTCCATAATGAGGCGTCTTTCTCAAAGGCATCACTATCAGCAAGACCCTGTTCCTGCCAGACTCTTTCGAAGTAACACAGTTAGGCTGTCAGGAGTGAACCGTTCCGTTTAACACAGTGAGTGAGCCTGCACACCTCCGCAGCAATGCACTGCGGAGCCCGCACACGACGGGCTCGTCTGCCAAGGCACCGCACAGCTTCGGGTCCCGCTGGTTTGAACATGTCTGTCACAACACGCCAGCCGTGGGACATGTGTCCCCCCACGAAGTCTGGTAGTGTGACCCGGAGAAAAACAAGTGGAAACTATTTGTCTGTTGAAACTGGGCTGAACGAGCCCGGTGATGTCCCTTTTGCCACAGTCAACACCTGAACTAGCCATGTCCAGAGCTGCTGCCACGTAGTCACACAGGTTACGTATAACCCATAAAGAATACTGTGACTATGCTGGCAATGCATGTAGGCAGCATTTTTTGTTGTTGTTGTTGTGTTCCTTGTACCAAATCAGCTTTTTATCAACCAGTTATAGAGGCACTGGTGACAAGATAAAGTGTGGCCCAAACCCTCCAGAGGAATTCAGGCAGATCCTTCTCGTGGGACTGCCACGGAGGGCACTGAGCCACGCGCTCGGGAGCCTCTTGGCATTTCCACTTCAAGTGTTCATGCACGGGAGGATGAAAAGTCATCACAGCACCCGAGGGTTCCGACTCCCGCTGCAGACAAGGTCTTTGTGAGCGGTGGTTGGCTGGTTGCACAGAGCTAGCGGTGAGGCTTTCAGCTCCCTCGCCGTAGTCTGATTTCTTCTGAACTGCCGGTGTGTGGTGGGGCAGTGAGGGGGTTAACACTGCTGGATTGCTTTCATAATTGGGAAAAAAAAAGCGCCTGTCCCAAGCCAACCAAAAAAACCCTGTTTGAGGTCAGTGCTCTAGTAAGTGCCTTTTAAAGAAACAATAACCTGGTGCAATAGAAAATATTTTGTCCATCTCTTCAGTAGAAATCTGATAAACCACGGAGAGAGGCAGGTGTCCAAGGAGATAAAAGTAATAAAGGCAGCTGCAGTTCTGGCGTGAACTAGCCTGTCAGACTGGTAATTAAATGAAAGCCCCTCTCAGGAAATGCTGGAAGCTAATAGATCTACCTGGAGATGCCAATTCATTTGCCTCAGCAATATATGTTAATTTTAGCATGAGATTAATGTATACATTTTGCAGTGGGACAAAATGGCAGTAGTGGGAGGGGGAGAGCTTTCATCCTGCCAGTGATTATTTCAGGTGGCAGAGATTATTAAGTATCTTATACTTCTTAAAAACACAACAGTGGATGAGAATGGGAGTGAGAAAATGTTTAATCTAAGCAGCTCCTCTAAACAGAATTAACTAATTATAGGCTTATACCTGACCCAAACCACATTCTGCCGGGGATCCTTTGCCACAGCTCAGGAAGTACAGAGCCCCAGTTAGCAAACAGCTGGAGTCGCTGTGCTGGTGTGGTTTAAAGGGATTTCGAAGCGGCACGTGGGTGTGCAGTCTGGAGCTGCAGTGGCGGATGGCACCCGCAGGAAGAACAGCAGTTAGCTGAGACCGTGGTCAGCGCAAGGGGCTTTGGTAGGTGCCCGGAGGAGGGGCAGGAAGGGACTGGCTCATATGTGGACATGTGCTGGGGATCACGAACAGACCTGCACGTGCCGGCCATGCCCGGGGCAGTGAGTAAGCCTCTGCCCAGGACCCCGACAGCTGCCCAGCTCCTTCTGCTTTGTGGTTGTCCTACTCTGGAAGAAAACTAATTCTGAGGCCAGACAGACTTCAACACTGGCCTGATGCGGAAGGCGGTGAGGGGACTGTGACCCCACTGTGTGTGTGGGCAGGGTGTGTTTGCGTGTCACGGTCTCTCTCTGAGGTCATTTTTGACCCCTGTGTCCAGTTTCAATCATATTTGTCACAGCCGTCCTCAAGCTCTCCTGTAACGTCCTGGCAGCTTGATGCGCACAGCTGCCTGCGTCAGGGGACAGATGCCCGCTAACACGGCGCGCCCGTCCCTGGGGCACAGCCACAGCTGCCGGGGCTCGTAGTGGCGTGTGCCAGCACACAGGGCCCCCGCTGCCGGCAGCGCCGGCTGCAGCTGGGTGCACGGTGCTTGGAGGAAGGAGGCCCTGATTTACACTGCCGAGAGTGGCGTTAAGGGCATGACTGTAGGCATTTCAGCTCTGAAACACACCCTGCGGCACAGCAGGCTTCTTTCCAAAGAAGTTCTCTGATCTGTAAAATTATCAGCATTGAGGCAGCAGAAGCGAAGCAGATTTTCCTTCATTTTCTTCTGCCTTAGAGAGGGAAGACTTGCTTGCCCTTCAGTGTGATTACAGCCCATTTACCAACACTTCTTTTTGAATTTCAGACCTATGTTTTGGAACAGTCACAAGCAAGAAGTGTTTCCTTTCAGCGCCTGGAGCAGTCAGCGCAAGGGTAAAGTTTATTTAACAAAAATAATAGTTCCAGCTGAATTCACACTGTGAAATTACAGGTCCATTTAAAGCAAAATAGAAATGGTGGCGGGTTAGGGTCAGGGAAGGGAGATAACGACATCTGCTGCAAAGTGCATCCAACAGCTGTCTTCAAATTTTTAAGTTTTTATAGGACATTTTCCTTTTCTTTGTGTAATTATGTAAAAGAATAGAACTAAAAAAACCATACTAGATGCTGAAAGCAAGCTGGAGGCTTGCTCAGGGATTACAAGTGGAGACATTACAAATGGTGTCTCAAACGCTGGCTGATTTCAGAGCTGTGGGCTCTGTCCTTTCTGCTGTGGACCAGGGTGGAGGTCTGTGACCTTCCTGCCCGCAGGTGTGTCCCCGGGGGGTGTCCTCCCGGCGATCCCCACGAGGGCTGGCCCTGCCTGCACACTCCTGGCTTTGCAGCCATTGCCCTGATCCCACAGACGTCACCTTGATCCCCGCTGCTCCAGACTGCAGCTGTCAAAATGCACACTTTTTGTGAGAAAGAGGGTTGCTACCAGCTTTTCATAACAGCACTTTAAATGTAGTTTGCTGTTGCCACTCTTGCTATGAGACTGGCTGCCCCGTCTCCTCCCACACACTGCTGTAGTGTCCTTCTGCCCCTGCTCCAAGGGCTCCCCGTTCGTGTTCCCGTTGCGCCGGGAGGCAAGCTATAGACCAACCCCGGGGATGTCTGGTACATCCTCATGTATCAGCCCTGGGTGTTTGGCCGTGAGAGCTGTGGGAGACGCCGGGGAACTGGGACAGCCCCTGTCATCACCGGAGGGCTCCTGCGCCAGGAGATCGTCCTGGTGAAGCCCTCCATGTCACCTGGGGAGTTACCTGTGGCCCTCTGAGATTACCAAAGGGACTTCCAGGATTCTAAGAGACCTTGGGACGTGCCTTAGTGTATCTCTGTCTTGACACTACTGAATCCTGCTGAGCCCTGCCACAACCATGGCATTTAAACAGAGATCGTGTTCAGAGTTGTCCTCTGTTTTATGAGTTAAAATCACCAAAAAAGATAGGAATAATAATTTCCCACATTGTCTTGCACATAAAAGCAACCAGGCTCCACAGCTGTCCCCATTGTCGCTGCCCACACAGATGTGTGGGGTCAGTTCTGCGGGGAGAAAGCAGGGATGTTCAAGGTGCCAATGATGATGTATTACCTGCAGACTGCAGCTCAAATTCTGCTCTGGCTTGGCAGAACCAAGCAATTTCCCTGCTTTGAACAGAGACGACCGACGAACAGACCAGCCGGAGCCCTCTTTCTTTGAGCTTTGAGCACCTTCAGCCCCGCCACGGCCCTCGCTGCAGCTCCGCTCTGAGGTCCTGATGCTGACAATAGCGGTGAGTTCAAAACCAGCTGAGCCTCCCACATGGCAACATGATTTACTAAACCACTAAGATATTGGGTCAGCCCTGTGAATCATTTTAATTATTTCACCAAACAGGTTGTGGAAATAGATCAATGGAAAATATGGCGTTTAGGCTTACAATGCTGTGCATTCATTAGGGGAAAGAAATTATATTAACTGATTTAGGAGCTAGTAATAACTGAAAAATAACAATTTAATGGAAGCCTTCCAATCGAGCACTTTGAAAGCAGGATACAGCTATACACAGTCTACCCATTTTAATCTCAGTCAAGTATACATCGCAATTTTTCGACTCTCAGAGAAATGTCAGTCAAGTACAAGTAACTTGTAGACTTTCAGCATCCCATAAATTACATTATAATGAAACAAAACCAAAGAAACTGTCAACAACCATTTAGACATACTGGCAGGGTTGTACAAACCAGGCACATGAACAATAAGAAAAAATACTGCAATATAACAAAGAGGAGGTGTTGCACAGCAGGGGCTCTTGTCCACTTGGAATTGATATTTCCGTGAGACTGTGGTTTGTGCTGCTGGGCTTGAAGGGCACTTCTCTCTCTGAAACGTTGGGGTTTTGTCTCAAAAATCTGCATAGTAAATATATGCTATATACAGGAAATATATATAAAGAGAGAGGGAGGAAAACAAACCAGAAAAACCTAATCTCTCCTGTGCAGCCAAAGCCAGGTGTCACCATGCAGTAGCTGGGGTCAGCACTGCTCCATTTCACTTATTTTACTGTAGCTGAACTAAATTTGGTACACTGTGTCCTGGTTTTCTTAATGCATGCACGACAGTCACCTGTGCTGTTAAAGTATTTCGTCCTGAAATAAGCTGTATATTGTGACTATTTAATGCCTTATTAGCCATCGAATAACTATGCTGAACCGAGCAGGCACAACTGTGGGCAAAATTTAAGCTGCAGTCAGATAGTGCACCTGTGTCGCCTGCTCGTTGGAAAGCCTGCATCCTGCTGATAGGCACTTCTCACATCAGCTGTCTCCACTCTTGTCTGCAGGCAGAGGTAAGCTTTTCTTTAAGCCCTCAGGCTAGAAGCATTTGAATTACGCACTTCATTGCACCCCAGTTAGCTAGGGATGCATGATGAAAATCATTATCAGTGAGTTTATTTGGGAAAACACCTTATTTTGCTACTTGGTCAGCATATGAAGAAAAAAACACAGACCCTTTTTCTCCACTGAGAAAACCTTGGTTTAGAGCAGAGTGAAACTTGGAGCCGTGGCAAATCGTGCTGCTCCTGCTTATTCACCTGTCTCCTTGAGCACCATCCGGCTGTTTTGGGAACGTGAAGTGTTGCTCAGATAAAAACAAATGGCTTCAGCATGGCCACAGAACGGACTGAGCACATTCCTTGTGCAGGCTGCGCGGCGTGGCTGGCTCCTACTCCTCAGACCCTGCAGGAGGCGAGCTTTGCAGCGTCCCCAGGTACGTGGCCCCTGTGGCCTCCCACACGGACCCCCCCCTCCTCCCTCACCGCTTCACAGTCGCACTCCCAGCTAGACACACCAAACTGGGCAGGTTTTCCCTGTAAAGGCCAGCAGCAACAGCTGGGTACCAACTGTAGGGAAACGCGCTGTGTGAACACGGCATTTTCATGGCCCTGAACGTGAGCAGTGCTTTCTCTGGTGCTGCTCTGCTCCAGAACCCTCCAGTGGCAAGGTCTGAATTACCCTGGGTAATGAGCCTAAACTTGGTTGATTTTTCCATGCACATTTACAACCAGCTTGACAAATACTTTCTGAACCCAGCAAAGCTCCATGCATTTGCTTTTGAGATGGTTTGCTTTAGTGAAATGCTTTAGTCTAGCATAAGACCCCTCTGGTCTTCAAATAACTCTTGGGTTAAGAAAGAGATCTATCTTACATTCTTGAAAAATACTGCAAAAAGTTCAACTTCTCACATTTGACACTGTGGCAAGCAGGATTTAGTTCCATTTACTCAGCCTTGATATTAAATCATGTAACAGTTCAGATTCTGACAGGTGCCTGCTGTGTGTTGCTCACTACTGTTTTGCTCGTGTTTGAGTCCCTGGCTGTGGCGGCTGCGAGGCGAGCCCTTCTCCTGTCCCTCTCTACACGCTGAAAAACTGCAAGGGGACCATCAGCAAACCCACAGCAGGACCAACGCACTGGTATGTACTCAGTTCAGTTTTGGTTCTCCTCTCTGGTAAAACGCTGCTTACGTCCCTGGAGACTGAAATGCCAGTGTTATTAATTATTAAAAGCTTTCACTATATGTGGAGTCTGGCTGCTGACTGCAGTGCGACTCGGCAAGCTTGGGTACAAAGTCATTAGCTCAACCAGCGATTTAACCATAAACTGAGGTTCATTTTAACCAGGACTGCAATTAGCACCTTGCTGTGCACGTAAGTAACTTGAGCCTTTCATACCATACTATACTATAAAAGTTGAAATTATATCCAAGCACTCTATAAATGGATTACACTATTATCATTATTTGTAGCACTGAACGATTGTATTTTTACTGTCTTGCACTGAATTAGCATAAATGAATCACAAATGTGAGTGTATTCGGTAAAGATCATAAAGTAACTGATGTTTCCTTAATCAAGCTGTACATTTTCATCGTCTCATTTGGTTTTGTTGCCTTTAGCTTCTCTCGCGCACTTTAAGGAGTGCCGCATTCCCCTCGGGGTAACAGGTATCACTGACAGGCATGGTTCGGTTTAGCTCATCCCTCCGCAGAGCCATTCCTTGGCCTGACTCGGATTTAGCTGTGCACACCGTGTCCTTGGCCAAGGATTTATCAACGTTCCCAAGCAAGCGCAGCTCCCAAGCTGAGGCGCAGTGAGGCACGCTGCCTAGGCACTGCCACCCGTCCAGAGCCAGTGTCTGCTCAGTGTGACCACGGGGGCTGTTTCAACAATGTCCCGATTCCGGTCGGAGACGCAGGAGTAGTTTAACTAGGGAAACCAGGCTTTTGAGTCCTGAGGCACTTGAGGGTCCCTCCAGGAACTGACGGGTGGCTTTTCGTGGTGCTCCCACTGTCTGTGCTGGCTTGAAGCCGGGGGAGAGCACGTGGGGCCGAGCCGTGCACTGGGACACTGGGCAAAGCGTTGCCTGAGCTGCACCAGCCACGGCCGTGGGCGCCTGGCACATGGCACCTGCCACCCTGCTTTCAGCGCTTCCGAGGGGATCCCAGAAAGCCAGGGAAGAAAAATTGAACCATCAGCCTTTTTGAATTATTTATTGAGACCATGGTCATTTAATTGGTATTAAACTACAGATGATTTTCTGTATGAGATTTAAGAAAATTTTTAACGGTAACAGGAAACCAAATCTATAGGCAACAAATAGGGAAATCCATTAACTAACTCTGCAGCACAGTCTTCTTCGATTCAACTCTTAATATAACTGTGATTTGCTTGGAATGCCCATAATTGCTATAATTAAAAGGCTGGCAGTCACTAGAGGAAAAACAGGAGACTTCAATCGATTCATTGATATTAGCATGGAGCCTTCAAAAAAGCTGTCTTATTCAGGGCTATATTTTGGATTGTCATTGATGCAGATACGAACCACGTATTTTCCCCAGCTGGCTCCATTTATAATAATATCCATCTTTTACTCAGCAGAGATTGCTGGGTTTTAGAAACATGGTCTAAAACCAACAAACCCTTCCTCCCTTCTTCTTCCCCACGCCCTGTAAAGCCACCCAGCCATGCCCAGAGAACTGGCACTGGGGCAGGGCAACACAGGAATCCCTCATGGCCGCCCTCCTGCCTTGCTGGGCTTCTTCCAGCCTTTGTCGCGTTCCCTTTGGTTTAGGGCCCATTAATTTTCCTGCGCAGTAACGGTAACTGCTGCTGTGTGAACAAAGCCCAAGCCTGGTGCACGCATGCACACAGCCCTGGGCTCTGCCTCGGGGGCATCTCGTCAGGGAGCGAAGCCCTCAACTGCGGAGCACCGCCGAGCAGCCCCTGCGTCGCAGCTCAGTGATCTGCAGTGCTAGAAAGCTGCCAGCGGACAAAAACACCACAAAATCCCCAAAACAGCGAAGAAGAAAAAACCCCACATCTTTTCTCTGCTGTAAGTGAATGTTCACCATCTAAACGCTCTGTTTATGAATCGGCAGTGGTTTGCACCTCTGCCAGGGCTCGCAGCGCTGGTTTCCCTTACCCGGTGACACAGGTGCTGTCCCCGCGGGCCGGCAGGTCTCCAGGCTGTGGGGCAGATCCTGTGGCCGGGCTGGCAGAGCCTTTCCCTGCTCCAGCAAAACCAGGCAGCGTGCCTGCTCACTGCAAATTAGTATTCTCACCACAGCCCCTCTCCCATCAATCTCTGGTAAAAGCATTAATTAAGACTTTAACATTTTTGATCCCATCAATTTTCTGTTCATTCCTTATTAAATAGATGTACTGGGGGAGTTTGAATAATAACTGCCCGAAGTTTGGGGAAAACGAATAAATGAACTTTGCCCGCCTCTGGCTAAGCATGAAATTTACTGTGTAGTAACAAATGCAACATGGGCGGCTCATACATTAACCAGCCTAGTTTTGACACACAAATTTGGGGGCACGTTATTTACTTACTAATTCTGAGTGAGTCGAGGCTCCAGAATTTTTATGCAGGAAATGAAAAATGGCATGTTCAGACAGTCTCTTGCATTCTCCATCACAGCGTGGAGCTGCTGGCTCGCCCGTCTTCCCTTCGGTGGTGTCTTGCCCTCTTGCCACTTGCAGCGACGGCATCAGGACTGCACGCTGTATTTTCCTTGGGAGTTTTGCCAGAAAAGGAGCCTCCCAGGAACCAGGTAAGTTTGCTTTTTACTTGCTAGGTCTTGGCACTTTGAAGGTCACCTGTGTCCTATAAAACTACTTTTTGTTCCATGTATGGCTCTAGCATTGGCTCTGTTACACTGTTGTAAATCCATTCATTTTTGTAGAAATCCATTGACTCGCAGTGAATTTATAGTGGTATAACTGTGAGCAAACGAAGGCTGATGGCACAGACTGGAAATATTACATGGAAAAGTGCAAAGTTCTATTGATTTTCTCTCAGGAAAAATGTGTTTCCTTATGATTGTATTACAGATGACTCCGCTCTGGCCCCTAACAGCCATCACTCACACTTCCCAGCTCGGCTGCTGGGGCAGGGGCCGGGGGTTGTCTCCCCAGGGGCCCGGGGACGCAGCCACCCCACCACGGGTGCTGCAGGGCCTTCTGCCCGGCTCTGCAGGAGACAGGCCGCCTTTCCACAGCTCTGCTGGCCGAGCACTTACTCCTAATCAATTCTGACAGCGGACACCACGAGGAATGCTGAGATTTATGAAAGAGCAAGATTTGCCACAAGCCCCTGTCCATTAAGGGTACAGCAAAACCTCTCTTTGCCCTTTGTAAATACAATCAGCAGAAGTGAGGCAGTTGCCCTTTTCAGAAGAGCGAGCACTCTCAAAGGACAGATATTTTAGCAAAAGTGCTTAACGCACTCACAAGCAATAAGGCTCCAAATTCTTTCCATTCTTCCATCAAAATGTTTCTCGTTCCTGTAAGTGCTTTTTAAAGACCAAATACTGTACCAAAAGCTGCAGCCGCCGCCTCAGCCCGGTATTTCCCCTGCACTACGCAAATGCGGAGCCAACCACAGGCTGTGCATTTTGTAAAAAACCCAACCGAAGGTGGAAGCCAAGGCCCCCAAACCTGGAGGACTCATTCTGCACGTTTCTGAAGGCAGAGTTATAGTGAAGGTAAAGGTAGAGCCAGGTTATCTTGGCAACCTGCGCCCCTGGTGAAGTCATCCTGTGTGCTGGGAATGAGTTATCTCTGCATGCGCGCAGGTCTGCACTGGAGAGAAAAGATGCCTGTTGCTCTTGTTAGAAGAGATTTTTCATCAAATCCGCAGGTTATTGTTTAGTAGTTCTGAGGTTTTATAGCGAATTGGAATATAAGAATTGTTATTCCTACTGCGGCACACTTAATTCTGATCTCAGAAAGGATAAAAAAAAAGTTATTTTTAGTTGCAGATTTAATATTTTTTCACCTTTAATGTGATTAAAGTCTAAAAGACCTTGATAATTCTACTCCTGCCACAGCACACAAAACTCCAGTGGCTGCCACATCCCAGTGCAGGCAGCAGGCTACAGTACAAAGGGAAGGACAAATGCCAGATGATGTATTTGTGCCCATGTTTTCTGCAAATCACACAGTATGCGATTCAAGACATAAGTGATGAAGCAGAAGTATGACAGCAAAGCAGGGCATCTATTTACTAGGAGACCATGCTGAGGTATGGCTGAAGTTGGAATAGAAGCATATCTAGTCCTAGATAGACATGCTCTACTGCCTCAAGTGTCAGCTATTTATTTAGACAAATTTAGACAAGATTTTCTTCTTGTGGAAAAAATTGTTTTGGTTCTCTGCCTTGGAATGAAGATGAGAAATATTCACTGCCCTTGAGAAAAAGCAGCAGTGATGATGAGCTTGCCAGAAGACCCACAGTTCAAACCCAGGCAGGTTTCACTTTCATGGCCGGCTGATACTCAAAGGATTAGAGCTCTCGTGACATTACAGACTCCGCACACACCTCTGCATTGAGGAACTGTCCTGGAACAAGTTCCCAGACGTGAATGCCGGTATTAATTTAGGCATGGTCCGACATTCAGATCTTCCTTTCCACCTGTCTTTTCCTCTCAGGTTATAAAAGCCTTGCCCTCCCGCGCACACAGAAGCCAACGGCCATGCTCGCTCTTCAGTGTCTCATACTCCGATGCGCCTCCAGGCTTCCAAAAACCACCTCCCCCAAGCCCTTCCAAAGAGCGGCTCTGCTTTCTGTGGGACAATTACGGATTATTCCCCAATCCGCAGGATACTGCAGCTGGCGCTAAGGGGATGAACATTCTTACAAAGATTTTACCACCTTTGGATGCCCATGGTGAGCTTGCCCCAGTACAAGAGGGCTTTTATTACCACAATGTAGGAGCATGCATGAAACACAGGTGCATTTTGGTCTCACACCTTGGGAGATGCGAGTGGCACAAATCCCTCCCTCTTACTGGAACTCCTAGAAAAAGCAAATTCTGACCATCTGAGAAATTGTAAATCCCTTCCTACCCTCCTTCTAGAAGAGGACTCGGGTACGAGGTGAGGCAATGGCACATCCCACTTTTGCTCCACAGCTTCTGCTGCCAGAGTCCTGCTGGCGCTGTAGCTGTCACTTTGCCATTTCCACAATTAAGGTCCTTGCTAAAATGCTATGCAAATGAGAGGGTAAGAATCACAGTCAGACAGAGCAAATTTCAAAGCATTTCACTAAATTCAGCTACAGAAGCTTGTGTTTCTTTACCAAGTCACCCTATTATCACACTTAAAACCCAAGCATTTTGGAACAGAAAAATAACTGCTGTATTTACTGTAAAAAAGCCTTTTGCTTCATTAGAGGAAAGCTCACTTGGTAAGACAAGTGACATAATTATGTAATTTTAAAAATCTGAATGTATTTTAAACAAATACTGGAACCAGGTCTGGGGAATACAGCATTGCAGGTTGATTAATTTTGTTTTCCACTGGTTGATTCATCTTTTTTCATAGAGGCCTGGAGAAAACCAAAGCAACTTACCTTGAGTGCTCCACACTGTCACGCTGTCCATCTGACTGGATCTTGCGTGAACTGTCCGGGGATAACTGGTGTCATCGCAGGAGGGCACAGCTACAGCTTGTGAGTAGCTGTCGGCACATTCTGTTGTGGGGTTTGCCAGTACATGGGGGTGTGTCATAAATAACTGATTTCAATTTTATTTTGTTTGTGATGCACCTTTCCTCAGTTCTCTGTGCTGTGACAAGGTAAGGAACAGACACAGCCATGAAGCCTACTCAGGGAGCTTCAGGACACCGGGAAAGACACACACATCTGTAAAAACTTTATTTCAAAATCTTTTTATTCAACTGTTATTCAGCAATATACAATACAGTTTATAAACAAATGTCTTACCTTGTTTCCAATCTTCATTTAAAAATAAATATTATTGACAGTGAATATTAATTATGGTAAGATGTACCTTTTTAATTAAAATGTCTCCAAAAGAAATAATTTAATTAAAAAAGAAAAAGTAAATCCAAAAAACCTAAACACAATAATCTACTAAAAATATTTCCTTTCTTAGGAAGGGCTTTGACCCAACATCTTTACATATTGTCATAAAGATAACTGCTCAACAGTTCGTGCAAAATGAAGAGTCAGAGGGAAGGTTTAGAAAAGAAAAAATATTACAGTAAAATAGAGAAATCATAGGTGCGATGCATAGAGCAGGGCTTTACACCATAGAGTCTGGAAACTAGATGCATTATTCTATGTGGTTTACTTTTGTGGCATCCCCAAAAATATGTTTTTCCCCCCATGTAGAATTTATCATGCTTCTTTCAGTCTCTTTCTGTCCATCTTTAAAACTGTAGGTATTTTTTTGTCAGGGGTTTGTTCTGTTTTTAAATAGGTTCCTTTTTGTTTGGCTGAGAAGGAGTGCAGGAAGTAGTCCGTCAGTGGTTTACTAATAAATGTACAAGCTTATGCAGTATTAACAGGAACACATATAGGAGTGGGTCTGTAGCATAAATAGGTCCTGTACCTAGAAAAGAGACACGAGAGAGAAGGAGATTTTACTCTCTATATTTTCCAATACAGAAGATTAAAAGCAGAAGAGAAATATGGGAAGATTTATTTTTATCACTTCAGAGCCAGGGGTCAGAAGCTTAATTTTAATAGTAAAACAGCATCCTCAAGCTATCCAACTCAAATAGCTTTCTCTTCCCCCTCCCAAATCTAACTCCACTTAGGTCATTTCATTATGCATCACTAATGGTATGCCTAAACTTGGCTTCAGCCAAGTTACCAGCAATTGAGATTTCTATAAATACACCTTAATGTGGTATATAGTTTCTCAAGAAATGACAGGTATCAACCACCCATTACTTTAAAGGGAAATGACAAATGCTGCGCCTGTACTCCTTGATTAACAGGACACGAACCGATTTCATTTGGAATGGGAACAGCAAGACCTTGACATCTTCTTTACCTTTTATTGGAAAGAGCAGAGTTTTAAATTAAAAATGTGCACAGGAGCTATAGAAAAACAGAGGTCAGATGTGCAACACATCTGCTACAGTCATTTCGTCCAAGCCCAGGGAGAGCAAGACCGCTCCCGCTCCTGTGAGGTAAGCTTATGTGGCACGATAAAGGGCTGCAGGGGCAGTTACGGATGTGCCATCACGAGAAAGCTGGTGCTTGCAACCTTACGTCAGTCAAGGGAGGACGCAGCTCTCCCTGGGCAGGGGCAGACACCGATGCCTCTGCTCACAGCGTGAAGTGGCACCCATGTCCATACTGCAGCTCACAAGGCTTCCCTGCCTTGTATCCACTTCCACTAAGGTACCTGTTCAGGTTTTTTATTTTCTAGTTACCTGTGCCAAAGAGAGAGGAATTTGCTGGGTGCCCCTGTGGTCCAGCCGCTCGCCCTTGTGTGAGAAGGCTGCTCCATCCCTGAAACGGGTCCCTGCTCTGCTGCCTGGCAAGGGTGGGAACAGCCCCTTCCCAGGGAGAAGTTCTGCTGCGCTGGTGCAGCCTGCGGCATCGCTGCAGGGCCAGAGCTTGCTGCCTCTCCCTCCCCGCGCTCCTGCTGAGCCCGGGCAGACAAGGCTGGACAGGTCCACCGCAGCAGCTGCTTAGGTCCCGAGTGCCACGGGTGACACCTTTCCAAAGCCATGACATGGACTAGTGGGTGCAGTTGTCACCCACACTCTAACATGATGATGTCTCATGTGGCCATGGGACATTTCCACAGGGGTGAACGCAAAAGCAGGAGCCCAGCCGGAGCTTTGCCCTGCAGCCGGAGTGCCCAGAGGCACCCGGGGAGTGGCTTCATCAGTGCTGAACACTCCACATACAGGAGTAATCGATGCCCAAAATACTGACAGCCACCCAAAAAAGTGACTGTCAGAGCCACTTTGCAAAGTGTGAAAGCTTTAAAAAAGCGTTTTTTGCCTTCAGTATCTCTGGAAAAGGAATCAGGCCATTTCTATTTAGGAAACTCACTTCAGGCACCCTAATGCAAGTACTTTAGTCTTGGTCTCTAGGAGATGTGAGTCTCTCTCAGCTGTGCCATGATCAAAGGAAATACCTCGAACAGTTCCTGAGCAAACCACTGCTCTTGGGCTCACTGTTCAGGCTGCCTCCTAATCTATACATACCTCACCAGCAAAGCTAGAGTATTATTATTCAATATAAAAAAATAGTTCATAGTAATGTGGTGTGCAATTGAGGAACTCAAGAAATGTCCCCATAGTGCTATCTCGTACACACCTAGGCTGTGTGGAGATTATTTAGTTATTAAGGTTTTAATTAAATCCTTGCATGCACAAACATGTGGCTAAGGACGGCCTACAGAGCAACAGCAAGGCATTAAGATGAATACAGGATTTTTTGTTCTTTTTAAAGCTGAAAATTATTAATAAACACAATTAACTCAGGTAGCTAATGGAGTAACTCATTAAATTCTTGCAAAAAGACACTTCAAGTGCGTGCAGGACCCTGCACAATATCGGCCAAAGCTCAGGTTCCCAGCCAGCACATGGGACAGACCATCGCCAGCCCCACACGTTCGTGCTGCTCTGCGGCAGCAACACTGGAGTGCACAAGTGCAGCCTTGCCTTGGGAGCCAGCCCTGCAGGGTCGAGGCGCAGGGAGGGTCTGCGTGGAGACCTGCAGGCAGGGTGGGCAATTCCCCTTCCTGCGCTGAGGGGGTGAGGGCAGCGAGAGCCCTGCCCGTGCTGACGCCAACCCTGCCAGACGCGCCAGCCTGGGAGCAAACAGGGCTGCGACAGCCATTCCCCAGCCTCAGGGACGTCCCTCCTCCAGCAGGTCCCGCCGCTCCCTTAAAAATACACAGCCAATTCACAAATACATTACATCCTACAGTTTTAGCAAGGATAAAATCCTAACAAGAAATATGCCTACACCAGCAAGAGAGAACAGTGTGCTGACAGGGAAGGCTGATGGACCCATTTTCTGTCCGTCTCTGAGCCTGACATGCTGTGTGGTATCTGAACATGGAGTGCTTGCTCACAAATTGCAGTCACTGGCACAATGGACCCATACTTCCAGGCAGCCCATCCCCACTTCCAAGCTGTCAGATGGCTCTTCTCCCTTCTGGGACACGGCACAGTTGCGAGAACGCCAGCCCAGGATGGTCCCCATGTGCTATCACCATCCCCTGGGCCTGGGGACAGCAAGGGCAGCTTGGCAGCAGCCGACACTCCGGGCAGCTACGTGCAGCTCACAGGTGCCAAATTTCTGCCCATTCCCCACCTGCCCACCCCTGCAGTAAGGATCTGGCCTTGGGTATTTATTATGCTCAAACCGGAGGATACTGAGAACCCATTTTTCCCTGCCAGGGCTGAACCTGTTCTTTCAATGAATAGGACTCGAGTTTGAGGAGATGCTGCCAGTTACTCAAAAAGCAAGGTGTGCTTCTGTATGGGGGGAATCCACCTGGAAATGCTGCGGAACTCAGCCTGGAGAAACTGGCTCGGGTAGCTTGAGTGCTCTTACAACCATCACAGTGAAGGGCTGCGAAGGACACCAGGTTAGGATTGTTTCTGTTCCGAATGGAAAGCAGCATTAGTCACAACTCCCCGCAGCAGCTGTGTGCCTGCTTACCAAGATCATTCCTATGCCAGTTTTTGACCTTTATGTAGTAGCTTTAGTTTAAATCTCAGTGCAGAACTGTGAATTAATGCAACAGTCCGAATTTTTTGTCTTTTCCTCTTCTAGAAATTGCCATTGTTTTTAACTTACACTCTCCATCTTCTTAATTTGACAAGGAGTCAGTTGTCTGTTAACAGAATCTCAGCAGTTAAATAAAAAATATTTTTAAAAAACTATTTGCATGCATTTATTCTTACTGAACACCAAATACAAACTTATTTTTTCATACTGACTCAGTGTTGTTTTGCTGTAAGACTTCAGGCAGTAGAAGCAGATACACAGAATTTCAGAATTCTCACCTCCCTCTGAACACAGCAGACCAGAAACACACTTTCCAGTAATTTCTCCCTGTTTAGTTAACCCAAACCCTTTTCATTATAGGTAGTATTGTTTATAAACAAGCTGGACTTAGTGTCCTTAACTCTGCTTTTACTGCACTAGTGGAAGTCTTAACTTTTACTTTGTAACTGGCTACATTTGTAGCTGTAAACAAACAGAACCTGGTCTTGACCACTAGGATCTGCACATGCAATTGACCCAGGTCAATTTGAGAACAGAGTTTCTACACAGAGGCTTTAAATCACGAGTACACAGTTACTTACAAACTACAGACACTTACAAGAAAACATTTCATTTATATTTTGAATATTCATTTAATGTTTTGTTATTGTAAACTTATTTATTACTACATAGATTTACAGTTTTGCCTTTAAATTATTTATATGCACACAGCTAAATGGGAAAGTCTACCACTAAGCAGAACAGGAACAAATTGTTCTGTTCGCATATGGTGTAATTGCTCTCTCGCATCACTCATTCTTCAATTTACAACATAATAATGTTTTACTGTAGTTTTCTATTTAATAATTTGTTTTGTGCCAGCATTCATCACAGTTTGACTTAAAACAGTTCATCCAATTGAAAATGAACATTAATTAACCGAGTGACTTGTGACACATGGAAAACATGGGATGATTCTTTTGCAAGCTATATTTAACCAATGGCCAAAAAACGGGGTTTCTAGCAGTCTCCTATTTTTCTTCCTAGAAAGAATCTGAAAAGTCCCTTGATGTTTCTTTCCGAGATGGTGGTAAAATGCAGTGACCCATATAATAAAAAGCTGAAAGACATTGGTAGCTTATTTTCCTTGAAAGATGAGGTAACATCTAAAATCTGACTGCCTGTTCACGATGGAGCTGGGACCGCGGCTGGCAGTATCACCGGCTTTTACGTAGTGACCTGTTGGCCTCAGCCTGTCTCTGCGCAGAACAACGTGCAATTAGAACTCTCAAACCTGGCATTTCATTAGGAGGTGAGGGATCAAACTGACCACACAGATGGATTTATTCTCTCAGGCCAGAAACTTTAGACTGTGCTGGAGACATATTCTTGGAGAAACTGCTCCTACGATCTTTTATCTATGGAAAAAATAGGGTTTTATATGGGTTGTTGGTCAGGGATCATTACAGGCAATAACCTCCTAGATACAACAAGTTCTTTCTCGCTGACATGCATTTGGAGCAGTTCCACTGAATTGAAGGGAATTTACCAAACTTCAGATCTAAGAGCTTCTTAGAAGTTTTTAATTAGAAAGGCACTAAAGTCCCTATGCACTTACTGAAGAGATAATAAGCTGCACCACATTAGAATTACTCCACAATCTGAGACATGATCTTCTAAGCTGCATATGTCCTTCTTCCACTCTGAAATACTTGCGGCACAATCCACACACTGCATTTTGCTATCACGTTTTTTTTTAAAGGCTTGTAACTGGTGCCCTAAACTTTCTACTCCGCACCAAGTGCTGATTCTCCAGGATGGTGTGCAGAAGTGTGTCCAGAGCCTGTGCTAACTTTAGCACCCTCTCCCAGCTAAACCCCAGAGCACTGCATGTAACGCGAGCTGCTCTTGGTAAAAGAAGGATGTGGTGCAATGGAAATCTCTGTAAAAATACAGAGCTGTGGAGCCCCCAGTGTTCCTGGCTTTCAGCTGGCTGTGGATCATCATGCCTAGGCACAACCAGAACCAGCTCCCCAGCTGCCTTTTGGTGTTGCTCATTTTGGCAATGGTGACTTCCCACATACTTATAAGCAACTGCATGGGATCTGCTCACCACTGAAGTTGCCTAGAAGGCATGATGACAAAATTAGTTTTCTACCCACTACTCATTTTTATTTATGATTCGCTGAATTTTGGAACGGCTTTCCATAACTCATCTCAAAAAAGCCTCACAGAAGTCAGCACATATTTATTTCTACACAATCATACAAGTGTCAGCTAGGGATCCTGCTTTCTTCCTTCATTCACGTCATCACGGTTCTTAAAGTCAAGAGTAAATCTTCTCACACAGCTGGGTGAAACTATCATAATTACCCTCCACACTCTTCTTGAAAATACCCACCTTTCACTTCCCTTATTCACACCGTAGCCTCAAACTCTCCAGGACACCCAAACCAGTTTTACTGGGCAGAAGGCACTGGCCAGAGTTTTGTAAAACTGTCATCATTTTAGTTGTCCACCTTCTCTCTTAAGAGATCCACTGCTATGTTCAGGTCTGTATTTACAAGTGAATTGCCAAAAGACCGTGTAAGAAGGGTAACTGAAAGCCACTCCTATCCTGATCTTGGAAACTGAACAGGTTTTAGTATTTCAAATAAGATTCCATTTGCACTTGGAGTATTCAGCACTCCTGAAATGACCGCGTTTGACTTGCCCGTACCTGCATCTATTTACGTGCTGGGCTGAACTCGTGACCGAACACACAGGCGAGGTAGAACGTAAGGCTTGGTAACTCTGCAGAGGCTGCTGCACACAGGACAGCACAACGCCAGCTTCCAGCACAGGTAGCAAAGTAAGTATGTATATTTGAGAACAATTCTTTGTAGCAGCCTGGTTCTTAATTTTGATTGTTCTTAATGTCACATCTGGAAAAGCCCATCCAGGATGGAAGACCGTGGTGTTTTAGTGGTAATCCACAGCATGGATAGCGGGAAGGCATGGGAATTAGCGGCATACTGAGGGGCATGAAGGCACTGTTAAGAAGACCAGTGGAACCTTGTTTTCTTGAGAAGCAGCACCTTCCAGCTCCCTGAGCATTTCAACCAACATGCTTAACCCCCACTTTGAGAAAGGAAACTACAACATGGCTAACGACTCCTGCATACTGTGAAGCCCCTGTTTTAGCATATTCTATGAAAAACGGGTCACGTAGATCATATAGTTATGGACAGATTAGAAAACAAAGAAATTGGATGGCAAGGAGAGGCAGTCATGCAAGGAAATGATGCAGAAAGAAAAGTTTGGTGCTGATATGAAGCTAAGAAACGATTCCTTCCGCAGTGTCGATTTTCTGAAGTACTGCAGTGCTTTGCTGGAAGCCAATCTGTGTGAGTGCCTGTGGGGCAGAACAGATGCAGGAATTCGTAGAGGAGTTGGGTATATCTTTCTTAAAGCACTTGCAATTATTGTGGTAGATTTCTGATCACATTAGAGCTCATTTCAGCTGAGACTCATTAAGGCCAAATTGTTCTCACAATATTAGGACTGACAATCCCTTCCAAACATGCATATGGTACACAGATCAGTCAAGTGTTCGATTACCCTCAGTGGAGGCTCTTTCCTCCTTCTCCTAGATCTTAGGAACATTATTAGACATAAGACATAGGATTAGACAGACGATTGATCTGATCCAGTTCGACAGTTGCTGTGGGTCTGTGCGGCAAGACATTTTTGTATTAAACACAGCTACTAACAAACAGAAAGAGGGGTAGTTAAACTAGTGGATTTGATGAATGTATGGAAGTGCATATCAGGTAGGGACAAAGAAATAGTTGTACCTTTATCAAATATATTTCTACTTCTAAGATTACCAGAAAAATATGCAGCTTAATTGTCAACAGGCTGCCAAAAAACTCATCTCTCTTGTAACTACAGTTACAGGAAGTAGGGACACACTACAGGGAACAGTTGGAGCATTTTCCCTCAATATATGCCCACTTGCCTTCTGTGGTAGCCAAATACGTACAGAGCAGTCAGCAGCCCTACTGAAAGCCTCACTCCCTTTCTAGGCACCACATTTGACTATGAAAACTGCTGTATTGAGAGAAGGTGGTGTCCCTGGAAAGCCCGGCAGAGCAGCAGCTCAGCCAAGTCACATGGAGCCAAGCCCTTGGGCGGCTGCTCTTGGGATCTGTCCTCAACTGGAGACAGCCAAAGAAACCACCCAGCCCCTCCAAATATCCACTCTTGGGAGAAAGTAAGGAAAAACATCAAGAAAACACCAACACTCATTTATAACAACCTCCAAAAGGAAACACTGCTATAGACAGGGTCAATGTAGAACAGGAATATATCCCGAATACCTAAAGAGAGTCATTCATTCTGTATAGATTATACAGCTTAGATACTTTACATTGTTCTGCATTTAAATCAGCCAATAACTTTCCTCTTCTGAGCCCTGCAGCCGGTCTCTATTTTGCAGTATATTCCCATAAACAGATTTTTGCTTTGCTATCTGCGAGATGATCTCTTCTCATCAGTTATCTCATTAAAGAGACCCAAAACAAGCAACTATGGATTTATTTCATTTCGAGAATTTTCTGCAGTTCTGTGATCTAAAACTAACTTAACAAAAATCCAGCACCATTAATTCACTCCTTGACATTTGAATAATGAGAGATACGAAATTCTCTATAATGTGATTTGCTGGAAAATGAATTTTGAACTACAACATACAGAAAAATAACTACATTAGTGGTAGTTCAGGTGGTAAATGAGCATCCAGACTACATGTCCTTCTTCAGTAGTACTATGTGAGCAAGTCCACAGCGTACTGGTGCACACAAACAGCAAAAAGCACAACTCCAACCAACCACACTGTGAGGCAATGAAGAATACTGGTAGCGGGGTTTCAGTTACTGAGCTTTGAAGTGAGTCTGGGCCATATTCTCAAGTTTTTCATTATAAGCAGGAGGACTAAAAAGCCACATTGCAGAAAGCAGGCAAGCTAGATATGGTCACACGATTCCTTAAGTCGACACTCTAGGAAAACACTTGCAATAGAAGTCACACTGGGCGGAACCCCAGATTTCACATTCTGTAATTGACAGAAGCTGTAAGTATTTGCAACCCAGAAGTAAAGAACAAGACACTGCAGTTCTCACTTCACTGTCTAAAGAGTATTTTTGACTTGATCGGGATTAGGAGCAAGCTGCCAATGTAGATGTAATTATCACTCCAACCAGAATTACTGAAGTTAAGCAGATCGAGTGCAGATTATCTAAGGATTTGTTTGAAAAATAACCCTATCCTGTCCATACTTGAAGAACAGAGCTAAGTGCATTAGCAGCATACATGATGATACAAGGAAAATGGCTGTATTGAGAGCATGGGCCTGAAAGAAAGCAGAGCCTATGATTTACATAAAGAAGGAGTCACCTTTTTGCTATAAAGAAACGGTGACGTTTTGGTGTTGACCCATAAACACACAGAACCCCCCCCCAAACCTTTCCAAAGATCGATACTTTCTATATATCAGCTAAAGACATTGCCGTGCCCTAGATTTAAGGGACATCAAACTTTACAGAATAAGCCAGCGAGGGGTTATTTGGAAAAACTGTCGACATGGGATATTCCTCATTGCCCTCTTTACATGTGAAATCTCCCGCTCCCTGGCGTGAGAGGGATTCAGATTAGAATGCTGATTTTAAAATTTATAAAGTAGTGAAGTAGTTCTAATTATAGCAGTTTGGCGAATTTTACACATGACCCACAAAACGACAGACACGGTGGACGATGTCCATTACAGGACTTACTGAGCCCTGCCCCACTCTGCAGTTAGCAGCCACTCCTAGCACACACAGCAGGGACGCGCCGCTTCCTAGCCACAGCCATGCAAATGCAGGGTAAGACCCCGTCTTACGGCAACTACGCGACACCCTCCGTCAGCTTCATTAGCACAGCTCCCTTCTCCAGCCGTGGCACAATGACCTGTGCACTGCCATCACACTGACTTCTCCACAGAGCACAGTTGCTGCTCTGCCAAACTGCTCTTCTTTCCAGCTAATAAAATTGCCTCCCAACTGATAACAGCCTAGCAATATAAAATACTCAGTTGTTAACCGCTGTTGTGACAAATAATACCATTCTGCTGACAACCCCATTTTTTCCAATACAAACCTACTTGAACGGTTTATTATTGACATATGGGACTGCTCTACCATTATCTAATTTTAAAAAACACATAATAAACAGCAACAGGGAACCTGCCAGCATTCTCTCTGCTTTAGCAAAGCTAAATCAAAACCCAAAACAAATCCCTTTCATTACCAGCACAGTCCTGTCAGGCTCTGTTACGTAAAGAAGAAACATTTCTTTACAGAACTACTATAAGATTCATTTCCCGGCAGATCCTACTTCATGTTTGCTTTCCAACTACAGACTACCACTATTAATGTCCTTCTCAAAACCAGTACCAGTTAAGATCATCTTGACATTTCTTTGTGCTATGATTGTTAAGTAGACCATTTTAAGTATCAGCAATCTATAAAATTCACCGCACAGTTCAAGTTTTACTTTCTACACCAGTAAAGCTGCATCAGTACAGCAGAGGTGGGGAATGCGTAACAATTACCTGCCTCTTGTAAGTCAGCTGGTACTGCAAACTAAGACTCCATTTTACAAAGTATCTTTTGAAACCCTCCATAAAGAACTAGCAGTGTATGTACATTCCTGTCCAAAATGCTGTTTATTCATGCAAAAAAACACATGGGTGCGCTCAGTCTTCCCTCAATTTTCACTCACTAATTAATCAATCGCATATAGAAATCTAGACCAGCGTTAGATACAGCTTTCACATTCATTAGAAAGACCTGGACTATCCCTTTCATTGTGTTCAGTAACATTTTTTAAAAACATTTTTTCATCTATAACCTGAAGATATTAAAGAAGTTCAAATAATATTCACATTTCTGCAAGGACACTGCACAGGCTTTAGACTAGGTTAGTACAGTTTTGTCTGTCCTCCGGGGAACAAGCAAGAACCACTGAAAGGAGGTTACTCAAATAAATTGCATTTCCACAGTACAAAAACACTCTGGCACAGCTTGTTTCTGCCCTAGGTAATGAGGTGACACAGTACTGCAGTTCGTGCTTTTGTCCAGTTCGAGAATTAATCCGTATTACACGCAGACAAAAGAAGATATTTGACCTCACTTGTCCCCAAAGCAGCCTAATTTGCCTAGATATTAAAGTGCTAGTGATGTGTATTTAATGAGAATTCTTTTTGCATGTTTATTATCCAGTGACATTTAGGAGGTCAGCCTGATAATTCAGCTATGACCTCTGTCTCACTACTTTATTTAATGTAAAGGAAAATGTGATGTGACCCAGGTTGCGTTTAACTACAAATAACAACTGAGTGTGAGCTCATATACGGTCTCAAAAAAGGCACAGGAGGAGTGAAGCAGACCCAGACATGACCAAGCTGGAAAAGCAGGGAGCCTAAGCTGAACAGCAGCATGGAGAGACTTTCCTTTCTTGCCATTTCATGTAATGTTCACCTACCAAAGATAAACGAGCTCCACGGGCTGTTTCTCCAACGAGCACGCAGAGTCATTCAAATTCTGACAAAGCCAGGAGAGCCCTGGACCCAAACCCTTCCCACAGTTAATCCAAACTCAACCACAGCCACTCCAGACAGAGGCTCTCTAACCAGCCACAGCTCCTTACGCTCAAGAAAACAGGGTGTTCATTTACCTTCCTGTCTCTAAGCTACAAATAAATACCTTTTACTTCCCAGTGCATGGTGGAGATCTAACATGTTTCCACATGGCCTCCTGCCTCCAGGTAGGTTGCCACAGCTTGACTTTGTGCATGTACTGCTCTTAGGAGCATCACCGGGAGCTGCACACGCACAGAGACTGCAGAATTGGGACCTGGTGCTTCATTATCTCCGGCCATGCAGCCCACAGGCAGACTTCCTTCTGCCTCACGCATTAAAGGCTTTGTGGGGGGGAGAGGGGGATAGGCGTGAAGACTTAATTTTCTTCCTTGCTGTGAACACTTCATCTCTGCATAACGCATGAGTCTCTCTGTGTCCTTCCCAGAGCACTCTAAGCATAATGAAGCACAGTTTCTTGTTTCACACTCCCATCTTTGTTTATTTTATTTAAAGCTTTCACTTCAGAGTTGTGAGGCTAGAGATCAAACAAATAAAAGGGAATTTGAAAGCTGCAATGTCTGATCTACATTCTGCTCAGAAGTTAAACTAAAAATTGCCCCCAAGCCAGTACACAGGCACTCCTTTTGGAGACCATTTGGTAGGATGTAATACATCCAATTTGCCTCCCAGAAGGTCAGCATGAAGATCCTTGTTTATTACTTCACCTATCAGATAACAAAGTTAGTCTCATGACTAAGGCACTGGACTTAAATTTGAGAGATCTGAAATTAAGTTTTCGTATTTAATTTCACAGCTGCCACACACTCAAAGTCGGTCATCACTCCTCCTACCATTTGTCCGTCTGATCCGTTTGGACTACAAACTTTCTGGGACCGAGACACTGCGTCTCTCGCTCAGTGAGGCTCCCATGTCCCCCCTACTCACCCACTGAAAGCTAGGAACACACACATTAACACTATATGCGCTCTCTCGCTTACGCACCCCGTTTTTTTTTTTTCCTACAGCAAAAGATTCCACTTGCACAGAAGTATTTAAACTCAAAGCTAAACAGCACTGTCGTTCATAACCATACAGACAACAACTCCTTCTCTGACAGTATTAAACCCAATGATCTTACCAGCTGATCTTTGCCTCCTTGCAGCCTAAGTAACATGTTCTCAGTTTCCACTTCAGCCTACCTTACCGGCAGACATGCAGTGATCTTTTTCACTCTCGTGAGACCACAGCACTAAGTTTTTATATGGTAGTTTAAACATTACCAATAAAATTCTGTTTGAGGAGCTAATATTTCTGGCATATTGGGCAGTTTTTCTGTTACATTGGATCTATTCCCTTATATACTACGACATTGATCATAAATTTCTACCAAATGCTATTTCAGATAACATGTCCAAAACTATGGATTTTGTTTATACCTGGTTGAGATACCAGATGAGACTCTATGCTCTTTACAGAATCTCAGTAACAGACACATTTATTCTAATAAGTTCATGTTTCAGTTCAACTACAAGATGTAAAGAATCACATTTTTCCATGGTGCACGACTGGGACTCCAACCGAAGACAACAAGAGCCCTGCAGGCACATCTGAAAGCAGCATTTGATCTATAATCACATTTATTGGAATACGAGCACATAGAAGCCCTATCTTACTACACTGAATGTATTGGGAAGATTTCTATTGCAAGGAAAATAGGATTAGAACCCAATTCATGCAGGACACTGTGGCTAGTGCCATGCCATCAGCCTTTAGGCAGAGCTCTTCAGTGTATTAAACGAGAGTGTTTCTTAATCACTGATGGCAAATTCATTGTCTGAGCACATTTCTGCTTTTATACAGAGGAGCTATCCCTGTGTACAATGAAAAGACAAATGCTAAAGGCTTTTGAGAGTAAATGTATTAGATGATTCAATTATTACACACAGATTTGGTGCAAGTACTTATCTGTATGTGTGATACAGAGCTTGAAATAGGATAATGAGGCATCTGTATTATGGTACTATGCATATATATAATTCATACAGCAACACAGGGTTGGGTCCTGCAGTGTTATACACCCTGTGTGAAGAAAGATTTGGTTCGACTTGATGGCCCTACTGCGTGGACAACCAGCTAAGAAACTGCCTTGAGGGGGTGGACTTGAAACAAGGCATCTAGTTTACAGAAGAGGGAAAAAAAAAAAAAGGATTTCCTACAAAGAGACTGCATTCTTTACAGAGAAAAATAATTACTGTACCTAAAATAGCTCTGAAGAACACCACTTTAACATACAAATGGGACACTCCAAAGCTCAGTGATGCCATTTTCTTTTCAGACATTTTGAATAAAGTTTAGTGCTTATCCAACCCAAGTGACAGCACTGGAGACGCGAGTCTTCAATTTCCTCACCAAAGCAGGCAATATCCCTTCAAGTCCTCATCACGCTGACTTCCACGTTAGTATTTTATCATGTCTTTGTCCTGGGTAGGGAGCAATGCTTGATGTCTAGGGGAGATCAATCCGTTTCTTGCCTCCAGACCACGCTGTCTCTCTCTGCTTCAAACTAAGTGCCTGGCCCAGACAACCCTTCTAAAACACGCCAGTGATGGGGACCGGGACAGCAACCAGCCACCTGCTTCACAAAAGCAACCAAAGAGACATGCTGCGGTAAGAAGTCTCAGACAGTTCTGCTCCAGAAAGCACCTGAAGCAGGAACTTCGAGGGCCACGTCTTTCAGCTGCAATCTCCTGAGCCACACTGTGGCTGCATTTTATTGGTAAGCCATTACAGGCAGCTCCAAACTGCCACAGGTATGGAAATTACAGTAAACCAAGTAGAAGCCTGTTATTCCGGGGGCCTTGATACAAGCAGAGTAAAAAGACATTATTTTTACAGAGGACCACACCAAAATACAAAAACAGATGCCTCCCTCATATGGATACAGAAGCAGTTGCCGGGTTATACCTTACCAAGCCAGTACTATGACCAAGAACAGGAGCCCTGTGCTCTCGACGCTGACTTCAGCTTTCTCCCAGAGCGGAAACTGCCATGGAGTGGCACTGTTCACAGACACCAGTGTGCACAGGACAGATGTCACAGCAGGAAATTTTGGTTTAGACTATTTTGTAGCCCTCTTAGTATCAGTCTCCATCTGGAGATCCCCAGAAACTATTTTTGTACATTCCACTACCTTTTTCACTGATTTAAATAATTCCATTATCTCCACTGCTAGCCACAATGCTTGTATTTTATTTTCAGAATTTATTCCAGCCTCGAAATGATGAGGCAGTGCCACATCCCTAAACCACAGACATGAAAAATCAGGACAGACAGCAGTTTAGATGACCTGGGCAGGGGGTCCTGCCCTAACAGACATGTGTGACATGCTCTCTTGGCAGCACACACTCACTCCATCTGTTGAGATGGAACTGAGCCCACTGCACTTCCCTCGTCCTGGTTTTAGTTCATATGCACCACGTAAGCTTGGGGTTCAGTGGGCAGGGTGCGCAGTGCTGCAAATCCTAAACCTAACTTCTATGGAAAACACTGCAAGAATTCTCGCTGTGGGGGAGTGGAAAGAGGAAACACAAAAACAACTGCCAGCCCACGGCTCCTAGGAGGAAAGCAGGTATTTCCAACAGAAAAAGAACCGATCGTGGGCATTATAGTGTTAGGTTTGATTTCTTGTGGTCAGTGAATTCAGCAAAAGCAAACTGAACTTTTTTATATGCCCACAGGCTCCTGTCATTAGACCTCAGGAATTATCAATTTATCTTCTACTAGACACCAATAAACAGCCAGCTTACTCTTATGAACGATAAGGAGCAAAACCTACTCTTCACACATATTTCTACATGAGAAAGAAACTAAATTACTCAGAAAACAGCCAAAGGTAATAGCCAGAGAAAAACACAGCACCTGTAAAGCACTAGCAGGTCACAGTGACCCATATACAACCAATTTCCACTACTGTGAGCCAAAACCCGCAACCATTTGCCCGGAGAGCATGAAGAGGTACCCAGATGAAGTGTGAACATTCCTGCGTGAGGATTATGAAACTGCGTCAGCAGAGACTCAGCAGAGAGGGGAGCTCAGGGCTTTCCCTGCACAGTCCGTGGCACAAAATTGTTGCCCTTCTCCCATAGATAACTCGGCAGGGACATTTGTTCAATACCAGTTAAGTGACAGTGGCTGAGAGGGGAGCTAAAGCCCAGCCAGAGCAGCACCACATAGCTTGAAACACCTTTGCAAAGCAGATTTAAGACTGTTCTTTGTCCCAGACTTTGCTGTCATTAGTGTAAATAAAGGTTTACAATGTCCTTCTTCAGAGAACCGTAATATGGTAATGTGGCATTAATCAGTTAATACAGTATTAGCTGATAGACAATCAGTATTAGCGCAATGTTTACATTTGCAGACCATTATAGAGTGTAGTATCTTCAGCTCTCACCCCGCCAGTAATTCCGACGCGGAGCTCATCACGCAGCAGTTGACATTTCCCTTCCCGCTCCGCACGGGCCCCACGCCCGCCCAGGGCAGCCGGCCCTGTGACCGCCCGCCGATCTCAACCCCTGAGCAGAGCCACGGCCCTTCCTCCCTCCGGGCTGCAACGGCTGTGCAGGGCGCCACGGCCCAAGGGCTGCCCGGGGGACTGCGAGAGCGGGGCCCGCCGCGGCACCTGCCGACAGGCAGCGGGGCCCAGCCCTGCTCCCG
>Ga0065711_1003144_pt1 | contig 29521 bp, 17 predicted proteins | sample Hoacrofraction12_FD_59098 | JGI IMG/M metagenome (GOLD analysis project Ga0065711, IMG submission 59098) | Hoatzin crop microbial communities from Cojedes, Venezuela - Epithelial fraction 12 v2 (version 2) | ecosystem: Host-associated > Birds > Digestive system > Esophagus > Crop | place... | reverse complement strand
CCCTCCTGGATGCGGTCCTGTGCAGCCTGCTGTAGGTGACCCTGCTTTGGCAGGGGAGTTGGACTAGATGACCCACAGAGGTCCCTTCCAACCCCTACCATTCTGTGATTCTGTGATACTAATCATAGAATCAATAATCGTAGGTTGGAAAAGACCTCTAAGATCATCAAGTCGATTAACAGAAATCAAGGCAAAACACCTTCTACAGGTACGTAACTATAAGCTGTTAAATAGTTTGATTGCCATCTATCTGTATGGATTCTGTACACACATTCCTCTAAACAGCTGAGACTTTAAGCTTATTACCTTCCACACTTTCTTCTAGTTTACTCTAGTTTTTCTCAACATGAGCAAAAAATTTTCTAGCATTCTCCTGATTAAACTAAGTATATTGACCTTCTCTGGCCTTAAGGCATATTTTTTAGGTGTCAAAATATATTTTAATTGACTTCTGAATATTTTCCATTTTTTAATATGTTTTTAAAAATGCAAATGCTAGACTAAACATAGTGTGACAGCACTGGTGACATCAGTTTTTGAATATGGAAATAATGAAAAGCATCTACATCTTTTCAATATTCCTTTACTTTTCCAAGGTTCAAATTAGTTCATTTAGCAACAGCTTTGCACTGTGAATTTGCAGACAGTTTCTTACCCACCTACAGTTTCACAATCACTTTTTTCAGTGTCCCATCCTGTAAATAGAACCTGCATTCCCTGTGCCTAGATTTATGACTTTGCATTTGTCCTTTTTAAAATTTATCTAACCAATCGAGACAGATCATTCTATGCAACATTTGCCTTATTACTTGCCAATCCACCAATTTTTGCATGTTCTTCAAGTTTTACCAGCAGTTGCTTTGTAGTTTCTTCCAGATCATTGAAAACAATACTTAGGACTTAAGACTTGATATACTGGCTAGCCCATATTAGAAATACTGTGATTAGGCAGGCATTCTCCGTTACAGCTGAAGAGGAATATAGAATATATCTATAGCAGCTATAGCTAATAACTAATTAATCATTTTAAAATAAACTTTAATCATTTAAGTACCATTTAAGTTATTGTATTTAATACTATCCACCCCTCACTCCAAGAAATCAGCAAGAATGTGGTAGCTCAGAATGTGGAAATAAGCCAAATGCTTTAGTCAGGTAAGTATAGTATATTAACCAATTTTCTTCTCTCAAGAAAAACTCTAAAGCTTGCAGCCAGAGTGCTCAAGGTACAATCCTCCATTTCCATAAAATCAATTAAACTTTTTTGGAAGATAAGAAAGCCACATTTCTCAGTCCTTTTTTCTACTAGTAGGATATAAGCTCCAAAATGTTATTTAAATTTTGAAACAGTGGTTTGTTCTAAGCTTGCAAAAGATTGCTGCATTATGATGTCCCTGCTGGACCATGAAGAATGAAATCTGAAGCCAGCAAGTGGTGTCAGGTGTTTTGGTTATTGGGATGGTGGCATCTCTGTCTCCTTGTTGGTCTGTTCCTATTGAAGGAACTCCAAAACAGAGTAAGCTGATCTAAGTCAGAGCTGCTGCAGTCCTTTTTCCCTCCCACTGCACAGAGCTGCGTGTTGTGTATCAATACCAGTGTTCACCTGGACCTATGGTAAGCAGGCTTGGAGAGTTAAACTGGCTCAAAACTATGAGGATGGTGATGATGATGATGCAGGAACCTGGCCAGCTCAGCTGTGCAGTAGCAGTGTGAGAACATGGTCTGAGCTGAGGAAGGTCAGCATGAGTGTAAATTGGATCTAGCAGCCTGTGCAAATATTTTTAGGTCTGTTGTGCCTTTCCATTTTGTAAACTAGAGTCACATGATTTTCCAATACTTAAACTGTCAGGATCTTAAAAAAATATTTGGGTTTGTCTAGCTCTGTTTTCTGCTGGAGTCAATGCAACTTACCTTCCTGCTAATGATGGACTGGGAGAGGAAGGAGTTGCTTACTCAACTGCAATATTTCTTTATGGAGCTAGTGTTCACGAAATAGTTCAAATGTGTAAGCAACTGTAAGGAGAAGCTATAAATCATTCTTTATCATACTGCACATTAATTTTTGTCATGCAGGCACCATCTTGGTGATGGTTAATTATTTTTATTTGTAATGAACAAACTATGCTATGTGAGTAAATGTAGAAATTACACAGAGAAGTATGATGTAATGGACATTTGCAAAGCTAAGTGACATGCATTCACAGATAATTTTTTTCCACAGGTAAATGATTGAAATTAAATATGTAATGTTGTTTTCCATAGAAACATATACTACAAAAAGAGCAGTTCAATTTGATTGAGCAGTTTATAGATGCTGTGGGCACATAATTGTCTATCTATACACAATACCTCAACCTGTAACATGAAGACAAGTTTCCCTTCAGTAATTTCCACTGCTTCATCTCTTTGGAAATCTAAATTCATTGACTCTGCAAACAGCAGTATTTACTTCATTTCTGTAACTACACCTCAAGTCACTTCTAGTCGGCTTTCTCTCTCAACACTTTCCTGAAACTTCTCTCAGCTACCCATATCTTGGAATTGCTTGGAATATCTTCCACTCTTTTCTCTCCTTTATTTTCTTTATGCTACTGTCACTTTCAGTTCAGTCTTTCCTTTGAAAATAGTATCTTTTGCAGGGTTTGGTGAAACATTCTTCTAATTTTCTCCCCACCTCTCTGCTTTATTCTACAGCATCTCTATCAGTTTGTTGTTTTTCACACTGTGAGAATGCCAGACGCTTTCTATCTGTCCCTAAAGGGCTTTCCATCTGCACTGCATCCACTACCATTTTTATATTGGTGATTTATTTCTGACCCATCTCCTGTAACTACCAATCTTGGTGCTTATCACCCATTTTGGTAGTCCTCCTGCCTCCAGCTTTACTATCCCCAGACGGTGTATCTCTCCAGATCATCTGTATTGCCCATCATACCCTTTCAATCCTTTTACTGTCTCTTTCCTTCTTTCTAAATTACATTGTTTCTATTGATTATCTTCGAGTTTCTTCCACAGCTTTGCTTTTGTCCTATGTACTTTTACCTCTACTACATCATCAGTACGCTCTAAGCCTTTCTAATGAAAACAAGTTTGATGAGTGCTCTATTTGTGCCTTTCCAGTGCCTGACAAGATCATATTCTTCTTGAGACAAGCTATATAGAAATTTGCTCCCTTTTGCACATCCCTTCTAAAGCTGGAGTAAAATTAGATGTCTCATGAAAATAATTAATTCATAAAGTTCAGCAGAGAGGCAGTTGAGGATAGCTGCATTTTCTGCCTTTTCCCTCATTTGATGTTGCTTGGTTTTGGTTAGAAGTGCTTTGAATTTGAGATTGCATCTGTACACAAGTTTGGAAAGTGACTAGCCCAGGATGCAGATAATGATTTTTAGAAAAGATTCAATTGAGTTGTGAAAAGCAAAACCCATCATCATTTTAAAATATTTAGAATGTTACTACTTGCAGTATTCAACACATACAGCCAAATAATAGTTAGCTGTCTTCTCCAAACAGTGCATTGTTATGGTGATTTTTATTGAAATACTTGAAAACTCACATGATTCTTCCAATTTAGAATCCAAATAGGCATCATTAAGCCAACAAACTCTTAAAGTGTAAATATCACCCAGCACTCTGAGTTACCAAGCAGAAGACAACAATGTTTCTGACCATTGAAAATTTTTTCATCTGGGCACTGAAGAAGGGATAAAGGAAGGAATGTTCCCCCTTCAAAAGGATGAAGTAACAGGAGAATGAAAAGTCTCTCTTATTGCATCTTGATCAAAGAGTTGGTGGGGGAGAAAGTCAGAAACTTCAAGGAGCCTGCAACAAATTCAGATTAAGGATAAAACTCTTGAGGAAGGTCTCAGATGATACAAATTGTCATAGAATTGGTTAAAAATTACCTCTCTTGCTTACTTTACCTTCCATCACCCATGACTATTAAATAATTATTAACATATACTCAGATGGAGAGGGACAGTCCAGGCTCAGGTTAAGCACAGTAGCCTACTGTATTTGTGCCATGGAAAGATGCGGTCAACTTGCTTGTAGCAGCGTGGAGAAGCATGTGCCACCATACAGAAGCAGCACAAACAAGGCTTTTGTTGCGGTGCAGCACCGACCAGCAGCTTCTAAAGGAGAGGAGCCAAGAGCTCGCCCTGGGACCACCAGCAGGTCCCATCCCTCCACCCCAGTGAGGGAAGCAGGGCAGCCCAGGGCTGCCATCACCAGGCAGGGACACAGGGATGAGCTTCACCCAAGGCTTGGCCGGGAAGCCATGCTGTGAGGGTGTCATTCCCTAGTATTGAGCTTGGGGTACTCATTTATGAGATGTGGTTGCCATGGAAGGAGCATACGTGTTACCTGCTGGATCCCTGGACAGGGGCCTGGGAAGTCACCGCAAGGTTGTCTCAGAATGTACAGTGGGGAGAACTTAAGAGGGATGGATGGGATGTTGGACACATTTTATCAAGAACAATTCATTTTCAGGGGAGTGAGACAAAAGGGCAAAGGTTGGTGTCATTTGACACCAAAGTGGGAACTTGTTTATGTCCTTGACTAAAGCTGGAATTTCTGGGATACTGAATGTGTTGATATACATGACCCAGTTATTTATAAATCTGTCTTACAAAACCTCTCTCCCTTTGGGTTTTTTCTGCTCAACTGATGCCCTTCTCAAGTCTGGTCTGTGCTGTCTGTACCAGCACAGAGACTGATTGTCTCTATAGTCCCTTCCTACTGGTTCCAGTAGCAACCAGCTTAGTTATAAAAGACCTTTAGGATATTTTCACCTACTGATAAAGAGTAGTTGAGGCCTTGTGAATCCTTGTCAATGCACCTCTCTTTTGTGGTATTACAGCCTGCAGCAAAAACAGGATCAGAATTTAAATGGGAGAAGGACTCTCTAAAATACTGTGTAATTAGAACAGTAATTCACCTCTGCTGAACTAGCTATAGATATGTGTGTAAAATGATTGTCAATTAAACTTTTCTTCATTAAAGCTTTAGTAATTTTATCTACACGAGCATTACAAAATGCACCAATATAGTGATCCTTGTTAGAACAGGGAGCTACACTGTGTGTTCTCTAGATAAGACAGGGATCTCCCTACTTTGTGAGCTACTAGCCATGCTGTGGGTATAATACGATACTAAGTAGCAGTAACATATTTAAAATATAAGTATTTGACTACATTAATCCATGTCATAATGGGGCAGCTGCATTATTAGACTGTCCTTAGGAAACTGAATTACTCTAATAAATGTAAATGACTTGTTTAAATGGAAGACTATTTGCATAAAATAGACCAATGCTAAGTGACCAGCTGTTAAATAGGTGTAAAATCTAGTCTCAAAGTTCTGGGTCAAGAAGGGATGGGTTCTTGCCAAAGATTTTCATATTTGTGCACTTAGCCTATATATAAAAATTTTGCAGTTAAAAGAAGCTTTAAGATCCGAAAACTGCAGCTTAATTTATTAATTTTCCTTTTTCATATTTTTTATTTAAGAACAAGCTAGTGATTGTCATTTAACAAGATCAATAATTTCTCTTAAATGGAAATAAAGAATAAAAAGTCAGATGATACAGCTTCATTTAATACGAGAAATGAAGGGAAATGCCACTGTTGGACTTGTGGCATTTCTGAGGTAACTAAGCATTTGTTTCACTGTTACCTTATTTGATATCAGGGGCTTGGAGATAGTTCAGTGTGAAAGAAATAATTAAAAACTGTCATCATCTTAATAACATATGTATTCACTTTATCATCAGACATGCAACAGGTCCGTATCCTCCCAGCAACTTTCCGTACCTTATTCCAACTGGGGCTCGACTCAAACTCCTGTGAGTGCTCCTTCTATTTTGGAAAATAAGCCCAACTGTTACGACACCAAAGCTTTTGGAAAGGCAAGCTGGAAAAGAATTATTCAGCAAGATTCTTGGTTAGAAAAAAGGTTGTACAAGTTACCTGAAAGACCACTTTCTGTAACATTCAGCCCTACATTCCCTGAGAAGGCTGTCAAAACTTGTAAGGTTTACATCTACCTATCTGCACAGTACGCTATGGAGCAAGAAGGTGAGAAGTTTTTCCTTTCACCTGTAATTTTTTTAAACAGGAGGAAATTCATCACTTTACTGTTTGCCCACTGCTGCCTGTTTTGTCACAAGGCCAAGTTCTCCTGTGACTTGACATAAGTACTTTTCCATGTCCACTAACAGATTTATGTAGCTGATGAGCTACATTATAATCTTCTCGGTCTGTAAGCATAGAGTAACTTGGTGTATGAATAACTAACACTAGCAAAACTGCACAGTGAGAAATATCTTGAACAAAACACAATCTTGGAAAGATTTTTTTTTGTTGTTTTCTGTTTCTCACAAGTAACTTTTTCTGCCAAAAGCAGATAATGTAGATGTGAAATAGTAATTTCCTAAAAGCTTCAGTTTCTGTCAAAATGGTATCTTTTCAGCCAACAATTTTTTATATTGAATATGATCCTTATTCATTTTCTCACAATGACTTTCTGAGTCACTCTGATGTGGAAGAAAATGAAGCAAGATATCATGTGAATCATGTGACTGTTCTGTGGCATTCCTGTGATGTCATGTGATTAGTCCTGGTTTGGGCTCAATTTATTTATTCCATAATGTGGAAGGGAACTTCACTTTTGGTGAAGTTAAAGAATGTTTTTTCACTGAAGATCCTGAACTCTGTATGTCAGAAAGGGACACATTCTCCACACTTCTCTGTGTTGGCTGTGGCTTGAAAACTGGAATTTAATACCCTTTTAAACATGAGCGTCCTGGTTTCATGTGTTCCCCTGCCGTTTGCTAAAAAAGAAAACTACTGTAATTATAGATATTACAGAAATATTTCCAGAATTTTTAGTCCTAGCCAGCTGATAAGTTTAGCAACTTTCACTAGTTCTACTTGAGGTAAAACAAAGCTCCTTTAGGGTTATAAAGGGCAGCTGGATGCATATCTTTGAAGGAAAGTGTCTGTAAGTCTGACTTTTCCTTTTCTGTAGAGGAAGAGAAAACTGTGTTTTAGAGAAAATGCCTTCAAGGTTTACTCCTTTGGCCTTGTCAAGTATTTATTTAGAGATAAAAGGAATGAAGCCAGTAAATACTGCAGGATATAAATCTAATCTGGCTTCCTGTCATCTTTAACCTGTAATCTTTTATCTGTATTCTGTGCAGGTGGCCCGAGTCCCACAGTACTATGAAATCTGGCAAGTTCTGTGGGAAAAAAAAGATATTTGCGATTTAATAAGAATGCTGAGAAAGTTTACCTGGCAATTCTGAAGCCCCAAAGAGCCACTTTTGCAGTTACATTTGTTATTTAGTTGTTTTTTTTCCCATCAAGAAGGAGTTTGCCTCCCTTTGGTGGATTGCACCTCATTTCAAATACTCTGAATCAAATCAGGTTCTCCACAGGTATCCATCTACATATTTAGATAGATAACAAAAACTAAATGTATTTATCTAACATTAGATAAATAATCTAAATACCCAGAGTCAAACCACAGCAAACAGGAATAGCTAGAGGAGACTGGTACTGTGATATGTAGGTGAATATGCAAGTGACCACTTTGTGAAAGCTGACATGGAACTTACAGTGGTTCATTTCACTAGCGAAGTTTGGGCCCAGCAAGGAGGTGTTGACTGATACCTGCTACTTTATCAAAGTATGTGTGGTGAAGTAGTTCTCTCTAGGCATGAGAGAAAATAAAAGAGTTTCTGCACAGAAAGTATCTAGGGCAAAGTTGTTTCTACAATGAAAATCTCCAAACAACAGAGAAAAACGAAGAAAAGAATCTCTGAACAACAGCAAGAAAGGGGAGAATAATCTGAAATTTCTATTTTCATGAACTCATACTTTCTTCCAGTTTTGGTACCCTATTCCTTGAGTTAGTAGCACAGCAATAGCTTAAATTATCTCTTTTTCTGTCTTTGTTCTTGTACAGGTAAAAGTGCAAAATGGACATTATTAGCTCTTCTCTCTCTCAGTTAAAATTCCAGTTCTTTAGTAGATAATGAGCCAAGACAGCTCTCAGAGATTTTACTTTCACCCCTAAAGAAAGCTTTCTGAAACCTTGGATTATACTTGCCGAAGTGAAGAGAGTTATTGGGTTGCATCTCTTTTAATATTTTATTAATTTGAGAGCGCTTTCTTTCTCAGCATGAAATCCCTGTTTCTACATGTTGGAGTCGGCTTGAGCTGCTACTAAACTAAACTCAGAAAAGGTTCAGGGACTTCTAAAAACATAAGACCTACTAAGTGTGTTTGGTCACCTGACTATTTCCATAGAATCATAGAATCATAGAGGATTGTTTGGGTTGGAAGAGACCTTAAAGATCATCTAGTTCCAAAACCCCCTGCCATGGGCAGGGACATCTTCCACTACACCAGGTTGCTCAAAGTCCGATCCAACCTGGCCTTGAACACTTCCAGGGAGGGGGCAGCCACAACTTCTCTGGGCACCCTGTTCCAGTGCCTCACCACCCTCATAGTAAAGAATTTATTTATTCTATCTAATCAAAATCTACTGTCTTTAGTTTAAAGCTATTACCCCTTGTCCTATCACTACATGTCCTTACAAAAAGTCCCTCTACAGCTTTCTTGTAGGTGCCCTTCAGGGCAGGTACTGGAAGGCTGCTACAAGGTCTCCCCAGAGCCTTCTCTTCTGCAGGCTGAACAGCCCTAACTCTGTCAGCCTTATCTCATAGGAGAGGTGCTCCAGCGCTCTGATCACTTTTGTGGCCCTCCTCTGGACCTGCTCTGTCCTGGGTTTGGCCAGGACAGGGTTAATTTTCACCCAAATCCAGGAAGGGGCACAGCCGAGTGGGCTGACCCCACCTGGCCAAACGGAGACGGGTATTCCATACCATGTGCCGCCACGCTGGGTTCTGGTGGGGGGGAGCTGGGCAGTGGAAACTCACTCGTGACTCGGGAGCGCGCGGCACCGGTCCGGTCCGGGAGAGCAGCTCTGTGGGTTGTGCGGTTTGTGTTGTGTTTTCTCCTTATCTGTACCGTTGTTGTTGCTGTTCCCTTTGTTTGCTGTTCTGTTAAACTGCCCTCATCCCGACCCACCAGTTTCTGCCTGTTTCTTTCCATCCTCCTCCCCACCGCAGCGGGGGGAGGGGCGGCCGCGTGGCACTTTTGTTGCTGGCCGCAGCCAAACCGTAACATGCTCCAACAGGCCCATGTCATTCCTGTGCTGAGAACTGAAGACCTGGACGCAGTACTCCAGGTGGAGTATGATGAGAGTGGGGGAGAGGGGCAGAATCACCTTCCTTGACCTGCTGGCCATGCTTCTTTTGATGCAGTGCAGGATGCAGTTGGCCTTCTGAGCTGCAAGTGCACATTGCCAAGTCATGTTGAGCTTCTCATCAACCAGCACCCCCAAATACTTCTTGTCAGGGCTGCTCTGAAGCCATTCTCCGCCCAGCCTGTATTTGTGCTTGGGATTGCCCCAACCCATGTGCAGGAACTTGCAGTTGGCCTTGTTGAACATTGTGAGGTTCACACAGGCCCACCTCTCAAGCCTGTTAAGGTCCCTCTGGATGGCATCTCTTCACTCTGGCATGTTGACCGCACCACACATCTTGGTGTCATCAGCAAACTTCCTGAGCCGTTGACCGCAACTCCTTCCGTGCAACCGTCCAGCCAATTCCTTATCCACCAAGTGGTCCATCCGTCAGTTCCATGTCTCTCCAATTTAGAGATCAGGATATTGTGTGGGACACTATCAAATGCTTTGCTCAAGTCCAGGTAGATGACATCAGTTGCTCTTCTCTTATCCACCAACGCAGTCACCCTGTCGTAGAAGGCCACCAAATTTGTCAGGCATGATTTTCCCTTAGTGAAGCCATGTTGGCTATCACCAGTCATCTCCTAGTTTTCTATGTGCCTTAGCATAGTTTCCAGGAGAATCTGCTCCATGGTCTTGCTGGGCACAGAGGTGAGATTGACTGGCCTTTTGTTCCCCAGGTCTTCTCTTTTACCCTTTTTGAAAATGGGGGTTATGTTTCCCCTTTTGCAATCACTGGGAACTTCACCAGACTGCCATGACTTCTCACGTATGATGGATAGCAGCTTAGCAACTTCATCCGCCAGTTCCCTTGGGAACTGCGGATGCACCTCATCAGTTCCCATGAACGTGTGCACCTACAGGTTCCTTAGATGGTCTCAAACCTGATCTCAAACAGTGAGTGGTTCTTTATTCTCCCAGTCTCTACCTTTGCCATCTGTGACTTGGGCAGTGTGGCTGGAACACTTGCCCGTGAAGACTGAGGCAAAAAAGTCTATGAGTACCTCAGCGTTCTCCATATCCCAGGTAACCAGTTGTTCCACTTCCTTCCAGAGAGGGCCCACTTTTTCCCTAGTCTTCCTTTTATCACTGAAGTACCTATAGAAGCTTTTTTTGTTGCCCTTGGTGTCCCTGGCGAGATTTAATTCTACCAGGGCTTTAGCTTTCCTAACCTGATCCCTGGCTGGTTGGACAATTTTTCTCTATTCCTTCCAGGCTGTCTGTCCTTGCTTCCACCCTCTGTAAGCTTCCTTTTTGTGCTTGACTTTGTCCAGGAGCTCCTTCTTCATTCATGCAGGCCTCCTGGCTTTTTTGCCTGAATTCCTCTTTGCTGGGGTGCATCTCTCTTGAGGCTGGAGGAGGTGATCCTTGAATATTAACCAGCTTTCTTGGGCCTGTCTTCCCTTCAGGGCTTTATCCCATGGTACTCTATAAAGCAGATCCCTGAAGAGGCCAAAGTCTGCTCTCCTGAAGTCCAAGGTAGCAAGTTCGCTGTGCACCTTCCTCGCTTTCCTAAAGATCTTGATCTCCACCATTTCCTGGTCACTGCAGGCAAGGCTGCACTTGAGCTTCACATTCCACACAAGCCCCTCCTTGTTGCTGAGAACAAGGTGCAGCATAGCATCTCTCCTTGTGGGCTCCTCTCACTTGGAGAAGGAAGTTATTATTGACACAGTCCAGGAGCCTTCTGGATTGCCTGTGCCCTGCTGTGTTGTCACTCCAACAGGTATCAGGGTGGTTGAATTCCCCCATAGGGACCAGGGCTTGTGAATGTGAGGCTTCTCCTATCTGCCTATAGAGGGCCTCATCTGCTTGCTCGTCCTGGTCAGGTGGCCTTTAGCAGACCCCCACTATAATGTCACCTGTCTCTGTCCTGCCTTTAATCCTGACCCATAAGCTCTCAGTCAGCTCCTCATCCATCCCCAGGTGGATCTCCGTGCACTCCAGCTGGTCATTGACATAGAGGGCAACACCCCCTCCTCGTCTCCCCTGCCTGACCTTCTTAAAGAGCCTGTATCCTTCCATTCCAACACTTCAGTCATAGGAGCCATCCCACCACATCTCCGTGATGCCAATAAGATCATAGTCCTGCAGGTGTGTGCACGTCTGTAACTCCTGTTGTTTATTCCCCATGCTGTGTGTGTTTGCATAGAGGCATTAAAGTTGGGCCCTCAGTGAAGCTGGCTTACTGGCTGGAATTCCTTTGTGTAGAGGCTATACAAGAGAAGCATCTTAAAGAACAATTACACATAGTCTTGATGGAACTTTTGTCATCATTTGACACTATATCTTGTGTATTAATATCAGAATGGCTGATCTTTGAACGAACAATACAATGTGCAAATTGTCAGATGTGAATCTGCAGTCTGGCAAGACTGCTGGTTTTGCTACTCTAGACAGAGAGCAATTATACTAGATCAAATTCTGGAATGCTTTCAGGATAATTATCTGTGTCTGACTACTTCACTATCTTGCTCTACATCTTTCTGTAGTGTATTCAAAGTTTTGTGGCATCTAGATATAGCAAATAAATGAGCTGTCTTTCAAAGCTCAGAGTGCTGATAGTGAAGTATGAAATGGAAGTGCCAAAATGCGAGAGAGATGTTGCAAACTTGCATGCGAAGAGGAGAGACAATCTCAGCTGGAAAAGCCATGGGATTAATACTAATGTTAAGTCTTCTCATAAAAGATGTGTACCTGGCATTCGTAACAGTAGTGTGTGGCATGCTGGGGAAGTTAGAGATGTCCTGTAAAGCCTTTCCATGTACTTGATGATACATAAAGAAATCTTGAGAGGTTCATGACAAAGATAAAATTTTTCTACTTGGGTTCTACATTTGAAATTAATACTCTCCCAGGAAAATTCTCTGTTAATTGAGGAAATAATGACATGTTAATAAGCACAAGAACAAAGAGACTGAAAGTTGTACAACTCAGAGGAGAATGGGTTTAGGGTCATTCTGTTTAAAACAGAGTTTGCAAAAATGCGTAAATGTATTGAACACAAAATTGAGGAAATATCCAAAATAAAGAGAAGAGAAGAAATATGCAGCCTGCCTAACTCACCCTGTGGAATACATGAATTTACTCACAGCACTGAAAGTGCAAAAACTTTTACCTGTGTTAAATCACCATGTACACATTTTAAATTCAAAAGAGGAATGAACTTTGATTTCGGAGTGATGCATTATAAAGTACAATGTAAACCAGGGGGAACTTTATATTCCTAAGCAGGTACAAATAAAGACATCAGCACTGCTACCCTAGTTTTGGCATACCCTAGTGTTGCCCAGGGAGGTGGTTGAGTCCCCATCCCTGGAGGTGTTTAAAAAAAATGTAGATGTGGCACTTCAGGATATGGTCTAGCAGGAATGGTGGTGCTGGGTGGATGGTTGGACTCGATGATCTTAGAGGTCTTTTCCAACCTATGATTCTATGATTCTATTCCATCTACTGGAGATACATGCTTTGGTGGTATTTTTTTTGGTTTGATACTTGAGTGTGGTAAGACTATACGGGCATATTACCAAGCTAATGGGAATGAGCTGTTAGTGGGTGAAAGTTGCATGTGCTGTGTTGCATCTGCTGCGACAAGGTGAGAGGAGTTCACAGGATGAGTTGAAATGGATTGGTTTCTGAATGCCCCTGTATCCTTCACTTTGAAATTACTATTCACACTTGTATTCCGCCTTGTTTTACCGAAATTAAAGGGACTTTATTCGTTTTCTTCCCAGTGTTTTGTTTCTTTCTGAAAAGTAAGACTGTTTGCAAAAGAGAACCTTAAATAATGATCTGTTTGCCAGTGTGCTGAACTGGTGTGTGGGTCTTGGAGAATTAAGCGTCTTCAGTTTTACCTCACCCATAGCGTAGTGTTGTATGATTACATGAGTATTAAAAGAAACAGAAAGATTCCAATTTCATCTTTCTGTGTGCATGAACACAGTACAAAATGTAAATTTAATAAAAAATTAACATATGTTAATTTGGGGAAGTAAATACAGAGGGAATATCTTTATTGTTTAAGGAAAGCTTCTGAAGGGAGTGAGGAGAAAGAAAAGGTACCTGTAGTATACATATTTGAAGGCTATTGAATGTTTTTAGTACCTTGTTACTTCTAAAACAATTGCTGTATGTGTACATTCCTAATAAGATCTTCTCTAAAGCAGTTTTTATGCATAAAAGTGGTTAGTTTTCTGTGTGCTTGTGAATATAAACCAGAGCTGTGTGGAGTGTGTGGTTCACTTGCGTAATGGTTTCGAGTCCAAAATTAAATGCAGAGCAACCTTGGAGAAGATGTCTGTTTGCAGTATGTGCATATGTTTGTATTTTTGCTGAGAAGTTTCTCATACTCTTGTAGAAGAACGTGATGACTTGGTGTTTCTCTTGAGCTGACTGTGCTGGTGTATTTTAAATCTTTGTTATATCACGTGCCTTTTTCATAGAGAGAATAAGTATAACTGAGTTGTTGTCCGGGATTGACTCTGTGAGTAGAGCCTTGGAGAATGAGAAAAAGGAAAACTTCTCATCTCTCAGGTAAGACCTGGGATAATTGACAGGAGTATTAATTGGTTTTCCTCTCAAAGCCAAATAAGAAGTTCACTCTGCCTTTTTACAGGTTATATGTTGCATTTACTGTAAATTTCTTACTATAAATTCTTTGAGAAATTATAAAGTTCTACAAAATCTAGGAATACAAGTTCTGTTTGCTTGTTTACATTTATTTTTATTGAGTTAGCTATTGCCTCTTCAATATATAGATTATTCCCAAGATCGCACTGAGAAATGCAGGATGAGCTATCTTTGCAATGATATACTTGAAAGACTTTAGTTCTTACAGTAAGAAGAACTGAACCTTCCTTTTCATATGTATAAACTTACTAATTTAAACTCCTGATTTTTTTTCCCATTGATTTTAGTGGTCAAACTCCTATTTATATCCTGTCATCTCTGGTCAGGCCCTATACCTAAACTAAAACACTACCAAAATGTAGTAAAACACTACTGAAACGTAAATTAAAAAAAAAAAAAGCAGCACATCATTTTTAGAGTACCTACTTTGCCTTTTTAAAACATCAGTTATACAATAACCCACAATATCTACAAAAAGAACAAGATCTTCGATTGCCTTGACTTAAACAAGGTGGTGATCATTTACAGCAGCTGAAGATCTGACCCAGTTCTGCTCCCAAAAATCAGCTTTTCCCTTTGTTCTGTTCCTATCAGCATAGCATAAACATTCTGTGGCACATTTCTCCCTGGTGGTAGCACCACCCCTTGTGAATCTTCATAGACCTGGGCTGCGCAGCTCTTAACTGTTTTTGTAAGTATTTACCCATGGCCGCAGCCTCTGTGCTCTGATGAGACATGTGTGTGAACACATGCCCACTCACCAACATGAGTAATGGAGCACACCCTAACCCATTATAGACATGTATTTGCAATCTTGGCTGATACTTAGTGAGCTGAATCTTCCCAAAAGTTGCTTTATGCTTTTGTTAGTTTTAACGATTTCTCAAACATCCTTATTACCATTTCAAATACCTTTCTAATAATGCCTCAAAACTGTTGACAGCAACTTCCTTTTACCGTCTGAATTCTAGCACTTTAAGGAACATTCTTAGTAGAACATTTTCAATTTCAAATTGAGATTAAAATATTGGTGGAAAATAAAGAGATCTAAGTGTGTAGTTTTAGACACTTTTCATTTTATCTGTTTAGCAGGGTAATTATATTTGCTTTGCATAAGCACAATGAAATGGCTACTCACAGAAAATGATTCAGCTTTATCAGTGAGTTGTGGCTGCTTCTTTCCACATATCCTCAAAGCAAGAGAAAATTATAGCTTGTGAAATACCTTTTATTTGCTTCTGCTTCCATCCAAAAAGAACAAACCTTAATATATTTACCAAAAATTTTTTTTTTATGATTTTGAAGTGTTTCCACTGTTTAGTATCCCCTTTCCATCCCCCAGTTCTTGTGTGCACCTAGATAGAAAAGGGAAGTGGAATCATAACGAGGGGAGGAAGTAGGGAGTAACAAACAAAGACGACCACTATGAAGCAGAAAAAGCAGGGGGGAAGGAAAGCTATGTGCAAATGGATTTTGCATTGAGGTCTGTAATCCTCAGTTTTTGGGTTGCTTTTTTGATTACTTTGAGTTTATCTGTATCTTTGTGACAACATTTTGCAGACACAACCCTATTTACTTGAAGACCTTGTGTGTGTCTGTTACTATCTCCCACACTTGTGGTTGCATTTACATCTTCTTATGGGAAAATAGTAACATGAACACATTGCCTAGCTAATTTAAGGGCACATGCACATCCACTGCAATTATATATATCTATTGAAGTGCAGAGACTTGGCTGAAAATAGAATTGAAAGTGGCCTACCGTCATTAGTACATGAACACTAAATGCAAAATCAATGGAAAATCCTGTTCAGAATTTCTCTTTTGCCTTCTCTTACATCAGGCCCTCAAGATTCTTCAAGAGTTGCAGGAAAGCTCATTTAGTGTCTCCAAATGCTTGTGAATTTATGTAAGGTTCCAGTGGTGACACTCCCAAGGAAAAAGAAAATATAGCTATACTTGTGATTTCATCTTACGTTGCTTTCAATGTAACCTCTTTACAGCCTGAGTATCTCAGGTAACCTTACCTTCATACTTGGAGTTCACAAAAAACTGAAGATCAGCCTCCTGGTCACTCCTGGAGTACATTATAAAAGAACATGAGAGATTTAAAACCAAGACGTATAATCTGGATTTTATTTTTGGAAAGTGTAACGTATCTCAGTAATAAAGCAGAATTGGGCATTATGATTCTGGATAATAACTGTTCTTGGTGGGTGTAACAAGGTATTGGGGTAAGCAAAAGGTTAAATACCTTTAACACTGATGAAATCTGACAAGCCTGTAGTAACTTTGTATACATATAGTATCCTAGATCTTCAATGAACATGAATTTGGCTATTGAATAAAATTGGGAAAAAGTTCATTCTTTGCAAGATGGCATACTTAAATACCAAACGCAATAACATACATGAGTTGTGGTAGTGATTTCCTTTCCATTAATTTCCTGTTGATCTTTTGATAATATCTGTGTCCTTCTGACCATGGTTGCACAGCAGGTGTGGAAAAAAGTGCTGAAGTTTTAAAAGGACTTTGTGTTATTGTTGACTATGGCAATTCTTGGTAGCCTCATTTCCAAGCTAGAGCTGAAACTGAGCTGTGTGTATCGCATGGAGGCTCCTGTGGCTCTTAGTTATTTCACAGCAGTTCTAGAAACTGGCCATGGGAACAAACTTGTTCCCTGGGAAGAGTACGTTTTATGCATCCAGCATTATGCAAAATTAACCACAGTTAAGCAGCTAGGTTAAAACACATTACATAAACATACTTATGTTAATATAATGTATTTATGTAGTTAATGGAGCCCAAAAGCACAATCTCCATGAATGAATTAAAATTCAGCAAGTATGTGACTGGTACTCACGAACAGTGAGTAGTTTTCACTAATTGATTTTTCAAATAGAATATACTTTTTCATTTCTGAAAATTCCTAACCATGACAGCTACACCTCACATTGTTTTAGTGGTAAAAGAAATGAAACATCTGGGACTGACAGAATTACTCCACAGAGCAGCCTGTGAACAGATGAGGAGACAGATTGACATGACAATGAAGAAGCAAAGGCCAGACCAGCCTGCTCCCACCCATCCAAAAGAGAATGAAGCTTCCCAGAAGTCATTCTCCTTGTCTCACTGACACCAGTTATTCACAGCTACACTATATCTGTATGCAATGCCACTTGCCCAGTTTTCTTTACCAATATGGACAAATTTGTGTTTTGGAGTGCTACCAGAGAAAATGTTCGCTTACTTTAATTCTTTGACTTCCATACCCACAATTCCAACATGAGTGGCAGCTAATTAAAGTCACAATGAAAGAAGTCATTCTGTGAAGAACTAGAATGAAGCCATCAATTTATTTTATATTATCACAAAGCAGTTTTTAGACTGGAATCACTTTAAGCACATCTAACAGGAACAGCTAATTTAGAAATTAAAGACTCAAGCATTAAAAAGTCCCCAACCCAAAAGCTAGTGTTTATTCAAACAGTTACTTTTGACTTTTAAGTGTTTAAAAACATATTTTGAAGTGATATTTTACACAGTATGAGACTTCTGCTTACAGTTTAAGCTTGTAGAAATATAAAAAAAGATAAAATTTTGCTTTGTTTCTGTTTTTTTAAAGCAAATCCTTGGATTTACGCTGTACTTCCCCTAGACCATATGGTATTCCTGGATTTCAGATCACACACAAAGGTAAAGAGCAGTAAATTCTGTACTGATGCAGAGAGTAGATATTATCTGATTAACCTATACTGAGTATTAGAAAAGTTATCTTGAGTTCTAGGAGGCAGAGGTATTCTTTAAAAATTCCTCGTGTTGAGTGTATTTTTTCTAATGGTCTGCAAAACTTCAAAAGGCTTACAACATGGAAGCTAGAGAAATTTAGATTTTTTAATTTTAATTTCAGACTTTTTCGTAAATCCAAGTATCTCAGGGACAACACTCCTATTTATCTCCTAATCCCCTCCTACTGAATGGGCTTCTCAAGCTTACTTGAAACCTGTATGTTTTGTCCTTCAAACCCAGAGTTTGAAACCCCCTTTGCCAGCATTGACTGCTTGAATCCTGACTTTAGCTTGTATTAGCTTTTCACTGGGCTAAGCTGCTGTAGTAGAAGGACCAGCTGAGAACCTGAACTCCCATTCCTCCGTGCAAACTCACTAAAAATAATGTGACTGAAGAAAGATCTGCAGTAAGAGCTCCTGATGCAAAACTGGATGCTTAATGCTTTTGAGACCTAAGAAGCTGACTCAGTTGCATCTCTTTCAGTCAAAGGGCACTGAGAAGTGGATAAAAAGCTCTGATTCTTGTGAAAATAAGACACTTACCTGACCCAAGTTTTCCTTGACAAACAGAAACAATAACAAAAATGTGTTTTCCATAAATGCTTCTTAGGGCTTTCACAGACTTAACTGGGCTCTGAATCATGATAGTCACTAAACATTTTCTTAATCTGCTGCACTTAAAAGTCCCCAGGCAGGCTGTTGCTAGCAGCAAAATTATCTGTCTGCTCTGATCTTGCCTTTTTCTCTGCACTCTGTAATCTTGGTATAAGGAAACGTAAGACTATGAAAAGTCAATGGATTCTGTAACAAACAGGTACTGAGAATAAGTTAACATCCTTTCTGTCTTCCAATGCCTTCTGTTTAGGTCTTTTACACATTTTGAAATCTAAATTTTCATGCAGGCAGACAAAAACTGAACTGATTTAGGCTACCATCAATAGGATACTGCTGTCTTAATGAGCAGGAATGTTTAGACTATATCCACAATGTGTTTTTGCAGATATTGTTTAAGAAGGCAAAGGAAGGCTCTGAAAACCTGTATTTGATTGTTCTTTAGATTAAATTGCCGCATGACAACTTGCCTTAAACTGACTCAGCGACAGCCTCTAGTTGTCCTCCTCCAGATCAGGTCAGGCAGGGAGCTAGCTCTGAGTTACAGTTTGTGCTTTGGTCCTCCATTCATTACAAGGAGGAAGCAATCTGTTACAGTCTGTTCAGCACAGGATTACTTTTCCTTCCTAGCTGGTCCAGATCTGCTGGCCAACAAGGCTGGCTATCCTGCTCCCACGATTCACGCTGTGCACATTGCTGTATGCGATGAAGAGTAGAAACCTCTGTGGAGTCACTGAGAGAGCTGTGATGATATTCAGTGGAACAGAAAAATGTTAGACAATCTTGCAAAAAAATGTGACTGTCCTTTTTAAAGGATGTGGTTGTTTTTACTTTGCGATAGTCTTCTATTTGGCTCTATTAGTCAGAAACATATACTCTGGTTCTTTGAGCTGATATATGTGAGCAAGCCCTAGATAAGTGCAAATTTCCTGATGTAAATGCTAGCAGATTACATTGCAGTGCTGGGGTCTTGAATGAAAAGAGAGAGGAACATATTTTGACAGCATATTTTAAAACAAAATAACTGATTACTTTATTGGTACTACCTGCACATTTGTACTATAGTTAGAGGAAGCTGAAGATGAGTATCAGCTCAGCTATGAGATGATGTTTGTTACGTATCTTTTTTTATAAAAAAGCCTTATATCCTCACAATATCTGCAAAAATGTTAATTTCAAGGAAATAGTTTTTTAAAATGTGCTATTTAGTACTTTTAAAGCTTTTAAGTCCATGTGTTTGAAAAAATACGATTTTTTCCAAAAATATATTAGAAGAACACGAACTGCAAGTTATCCCTCTTTTTGAGGTAAAAGTGATTCTTTCCTTCGACTTAGTGGATTATGTCATTAAGAGCTGGGAACTGATAAATAAGTGAAAATGGCTGGGAATATGCAAGAAAAATATGTTTTCTAATAATTTATTCAATGATTGGTGCCAATATTCCTCAAACCATATTCAAGCAACTGTCAGACTAGCTGAATAAATCTTCGGTAAAAACCAGTAAATTATTTGATTAAAAATGTCAAGATTTATTCTAAAATGTTTTTAACAAATGACATTAGTCCAGCTGTCTTGTAAAGTAAGAGGACCAGAGCTTTTCCCATATCTCCTGGGAACAAAAACTGACTAATTCTGTAAATGTTTGTATGGATTTGGTTGTATTTCTTTGAGTCTAAACTGCATATTAAATTATGAATATTGTCATTCCTCTTGTAGAAGAAGCTTGGTACACTGTTATAAAAGCTAAATAATTAATTCAGTTAAAAATATGAGGCAAGAACTTCAAGGCTGTAGGCAAACATCAATTCTTGTACATTAACATCAGTTTGTGTGTATATCACTAGGCATATGTAGAAATACGTATGAAGTCCTAAAATCTGCTGATCCACTTTGCTTACAGTTACAGCAAAGTGGACATGGATACTTTGTTCATAGTACAGAATGGATACGATCTGTTTATTTGTTAATGTCAAACAATTAGCTAGCTGCCTTTTTTTAAACATTGATAACAAGAAGAATAACTCACTAATCTCACTAATGTTCTGCAAGCTTGTTAATATAGCTCCTTACAGTATTTCCATGACCAAGGTTCATAATACCATCTTGCAAGATGGAGAGGCAACACATACTTTTGTCGGTGTTTCTTGCTGTCAGTCTTCCTCCAGAACTCTGGAGAGACTGGGGGAAGAGGAGTAGAAGTGCTTCTTTTGCTGTCTTCTACTCACCTTTGTTGAGTAAAGTTCATATGATTAACAGGATACAGAGGAACTAGATGGGTTTAAGGTAGTGTAAACTGTGGAGTGGCCTTGATTCTTTTCTTCTGGTAGTACACTGTGGCCTGCAAGAGCATAAGGGACTTGCAGGTTGACTTGGAGCCTGTTTTTCATTCCTCCTCCTCTCAGCGAAAGTGTGAAATATTTTGAACGGAACTTTGAAGCTGTTTTATTTTTCTCTTTATTTGCTGCCATAAATTATTCCTCATATAAAGGTGATAGAATGCAGAATATTTCTCTTTCAATGAGCTAGATAGCTAAGGATGTGAGTTTAATCAAGAGTCTAGCTTATCCCTATCAGCCAAAACAATCCAAGCTAAAGGGTGACAAATATGTGAGAAATCAAACGTATTTGATGATAAGGAAATAATGCCAGAAATGTTGCATTGACTTGGTTCATGAACAGAGACGAGTCGCAATCAGGCGCTGGCTTGAGCTTAGTTCAGCTTTTTCATTCTGTTGCCCACCTCTATTTCTGTCACATGGAATAATGATATTCTAGCAGAATACAAGGAGGCAAGTTGGAATTCAGTTTTGGTCTAGTAGGCTGTTTTGGGGGATTTTGTTTTTTTGGGAGGTTTTTTAGTTTTTTTGTTTAAAGATACATATGCTCAGCAAAGAAAACTTCAGCTTCAATAGCTGAAGTTCCTCTAAGCAGTTGAAAACAGAGCATCGTAATGGAAAAGTGTTGACTAATTTTGATGGGAAGGGCTGGTAAGAATGCTTATTTTGCCCATTCATGCAAAAGCGTGATTGAAGAAAGACTCACTGAACATACTAGCAGCACTCTCAATGTTTAGTGAGGTGCTTCAAATAAACCATCTGATTTATACTTTGAAAAAATAATGCTAAGATTGAAACACTTGCAAGATCACCCATCTTTTATGGCTGGACTTAATAAGGTTATACAGCTCTCTCCAGAATGGCTCACCCTGACCAGAAAAGCCTGGTTCAGATTCTTCATCTTTGTTTTAATTAATTGAAATGGCGTGCTTTTTCAAGTCACTGTTAGTCTATTTGTTTTCATAGTTAGGCTATGACAGATCTGGTACTGTAAAGAAAATAGGATCCCAGAAGCCATATACCTGTAAATATTTGCCAAACCTATGTTTTCTACAGGTAGGTCTTCTATGAAAAAATACATTAATATTAGCATTGCTGAATGCCCTGATGAAAATTAACCCTGATGAAAATTAACTATTCCAATGAAGTCAGTTTTCCTCCCCTGGCTTAACAGATGATGCTGATAAGAAATCTGTTTTCTGAATGAAAGACTTGGTGCAATAGAGGCCAGAAACTGAAAGGCCAGGAGTTGGATGGTACTGCTTTATGTATGACAGCTGAACAGTTTTGAAATTCTGATCTTCAGAGCTGAAGGATTGCCAAAAGCTAGAGGCCTTAGTATGTTGCTTGGGCTCACTACTAAATACAAGTTGCAGAATCACACTCTCTCTTGAGGTCACTCATTATGGAAACATCTGCAGTCCCTTTTTCCTCTGTAAAGGGACATTGGCTAGTGGCTGAGCTTCAGCAGAAGTGTAAGCCCAGCCTAATTCCCTTTTATGTCACCATTTTGGGTGATCTGTAGTCAGTCACGTCGGGGTAGAATGGAAGAATCAAGGCTGAGATTCAATCTGCGTCCTCAGTATAAATGGGTTTTTAAGAAACAATCAAATTACTCCTGTCCGCTTCAGGCACATTTACCTAATTTTTTCTTATTATGTAAGAGAAATGGCCAATTTTTCTGTCAAACAGAAAAAAAAAAGTGTCAGATGAAGAGATATAATCCTTTTTAGATTCCAGTGTAACTAGTTTTCAGTTGTGTGCTTCTAAAATAGTGATGGTATTGGTAATTAACACTATTACAAGTATAACTTCAAACCATCTAGCACAATTCGTGGGGGTTACATTTTATGATGGCTCGCTCTCATCTTACAACAGGAAACTCTGGAACTGATTATTTTTCTTGCTTGATTCATCACAGTTCACGGTCATACATCTATCAGAGAAAAATGTACTTGTTTAATAACATGAAGATGCACAAATGATTAGGCTTTTTCATGGGAAAGCATGTAAAATGTTTCATTTCATAAATGACAGCGTTAGCTGGAAGTAAGGTTTGCAGGAAGGAGAGAAGAGCTATAGCACTGCAAGTAATCAGTACATTTCAAATACAGCTTGAATCATGAAATAAAAAAGGTGAGGATATTTCACTTTCTAAGACAGGAAAACAAATTGATGTTTATGAAAGATATTCACACTATGTACTGCTCAGGCCCTTTCACAGAATCACAGAATCACACAATGTTAGGGGTTGGAAGGGACCTCCGTGGGTCGTCTAGTCCAACCCTCCCGCCGAAGCAGGGTCACCTACAGCAGGCTGCACAGGACCTTGTCCAGGCGGGTCTTAAATATCTCCAGAGAAGGAGACTCCACCACCTCCCTGGACAGCCTGTTCCAGTGCTCCGTCAAATCCTTTGATGCTTCGTTGGTAAAATCAAAAGCTATTTAGAGCAAATTAGAGTTAGCTTGATTTTGAAGTAATTGAAAAAAAATGAGAAGTTTGCAGCAGTGATAAAACAGACTTTTGCTCTTGCAACCAAGGCCACAGGTGTTTGAACTACAGTCTTTATTCTTTCCTCTGTTTCTTCTGACCCAGTATTATTTCTTCTTCGTCTTGTGTTTTTGCATTACAGTTTAAGAGAAAAGCTTTGCTGAATGGAACAGGGTTTGTTTGGGACTACAGCTTTGTATGTATTTCTAAAGGGATTTGTAGGCAATCTTTGAGCGCTGCTATATTTTTAGTAGTACTCTCACTTGCCTATTAAATACAGTGCTGAACGATAGTAATTACTGCACAAATACCAAGGTCCTAAAGTACCATTCATTTCAATGAAGAGCTACTGTGAAAGCACATTTGAAAAATAACCTGTGATGGTAAGAGATGGAGAAGAAGGGAAAGAAACTGTGGTTTGAATGGCTTTTTCTGAGGGAGCATAATTCATTCATGTGTATACAAGATTCCTTTCCCAATTGTTCGCATTTTCACTACAATAAAATGGGCCCGTGGAAGTGCCTTGTGAGCAGAAAGCGAGTTCTTTAATGGAAGAGTTTGTATGACTGAAGTAAAGAAACCTGGATCAGCTATGCAAGGGGTTGAAGGGAGAAGATTAACTGTGGGATCAGACTTAGAGAGTAGCAGGGGGCAACAAAAGACCTGCAAGGTGTAGCAGGAGAGATGTCAAGGAGTGTCAGTGAAGACACAGTATGTTTTCTAAAATGGAAATTTTAAGGCCGTCTGCCATCAATGTCCCTGTGCCAGTGCAATGCCAGTGAGGGACCTCCAAGGTATTCAGGCATGTGCTGGTTTAACTTCTGTTTTGTTTGTAAATCCAGTATTGCTTTGGTGAAGGTGAGTTGCTGTAGTGCCATAATATTTTCATTATTTGCGAGGTTGTACAATACAATGGAAAACTGTATATTCATTTGTTTTTTTCAGGTTATGTTTCTGCTCTTTCAAGACTGCTGCAAACTAAGAACTTGATTTTATTAAGCTTTTCCCGTTTTTAGAAATGAATGTTTTCTTGAGAAAACATTATTTTAGTTTTTTTTCTCGAGAAAACATTATTTTAGTTTTTTCACAAAATATATGTATTTTTTATTCCCATAAGTTTTTTCTATGTTTATGGAGCTTTTCTTTTAGATTATGAAAGGAATTAGTGAAGGAAATAAGGAAAGAGGAAAGGACATGCTTTTCCTTTTGTCCCCAAATCTTAAGAATATAGAAGACAGGACATTTGACATTGTTTTCACTCATTCTAGCATTTCACATTTTGACTTTCTTTCATACATTGTGTACTCCAGATCTCAAACAAACTTTTGTGTACATGATAATACTGTCTTGAGACAGGTCTTCTGCTTGGTTCAGTAGACTGCACCATCATTAGACTCTGGCATTAGGGGAAAACAAAAAGAGTCAGTGGCTTTGCTCATGTTTCCCTTCAAACAGGAGAGTTTTGTAGATCTGCCTCACCCAAAGTTTAACCAGTGAAGTAAAATTAATTGTAAAAAAACCCAAAACAACCCTACACAAGAAACCCCCAGGCTTGTAAAAAATGCTGTCTGAAAATGCTATATGGGAAACCTATTTATAACTAGATTTCTACCAGAAGGGTTGAAGACTCCATTCTCTTCCCTGGTGAGGTGTGGGTGTGCTAACCAAGCAGCTGAACTGGGTGAATGATACTCTGATATTACAGGCTCGTGGAAGAGGTTTCAAGATTTATAATGCACAGAAATAAAGCTGATGAGACTGTCATGACATAAACACTTAATATTCTTTGTAACACAAGCAGGAAATTTCACAGTTCTTCAATTACTGTGGTTTTCTAAGTGCTCTTGAAATGTGGGTTGGGTAACTGGACTAACACGTGCATTCCTGATTCTTCTTAAGTGATTGCTTTATTTGCCAATATCAAATTAAATTCTAAAGCCTAGGAAAAGTTTAAGGACATATAATTTCAACGTATTTTCTGCTTTCTTTTGACCAAAAATGTAAGACACAGTCTGAATTATTTATGATTTGAAACATGCTAGAAAAACCCACGTGACTTTAATTCAGGGTAAATTTATTATAACTCCAGTATGGGCCTCCTTAGTTTGCGGTATATACCACCTTTACCACAGGACATTTTATCAGAATTTATTCTAAGCAGAGAGCGCCATAATAGAAAGTTCAGTTTACAGAAAGATTGTTTATTTCAAGTATTTCATGCATGTAGATGTTTTCAACATGAGCTGGCAAAAACACTTTACATAAAATGTGCAACAATACCACTACCTTTTCTAACCAAAACAAGGTTGTTCTGTTTGCTTGTTAAGTCAGCTTTAGCAGCTCTTAGAAATGTCATTTATTAAATGTCAAACTAATTACTTGTAATATCAACCCTGAACAGCAAACCTTTGTGGGTGCACTTTGAGAAGCCTTACTCTGCCCTGTTCACAGTCTGTTTGATACATTTCTAGTAAATAAATTGATGTTTTTCTAAAGATACTAAGCTATTTTCTAAATATGTATCTTTGTTTAGAATATAGAAGGATGTTTAGTAATACTTTAATGAAAAGAAATGCACAATATCTTTTTATTTTAAATAACCAGGTTTTTAAAACGTGGCTATTATACACAACAAATGAATTCTAGCAAATATCCCATGTGTGGCAGGGACCAGTTCCACGTCGTGGTGGGGTAGCAGGGATTGGTTTTGTTCTTGCTGCTGGACCTGACACCAAAAGTACAGTTGGTGCCGATTCAATACCTATTTCTATACCATGAATCATTACATCTTACATTGGCTGCTTGGCACTGGAAGTGTGCTACCAGCAGTAACTGCACTACTAGGAAGAGTAATGGACCTCATTTTTGTTAAGAAAAAGAGGTTAGTAGAAAGAAAATAAATTCCAATGTTATGGGTGCTTTGTCTGCAATGATATGTAAATCAGTAAAAATGAAATGAAAGTTGTGAATCAGTAGAAATAAAAGAAATGGATTGAGAATTTCTGTACTGTTTAGACTACAAAAACAGAATTCTTGCATGTGGAAACTCTTTAACAAGTTCTGAAGTAGCCTAAGTATGTATCTGCAAGGCAAAAATGATATGAGCACTGTCATGGCATGTTAGTTAAATCTAGTTTACATAGGTAACCATAAAGTCAAATTGCAGCAGTTCAAAGGAGCTAGTATAGGATGAAAATTGAAAGTGGAAGTGACAAAGGTTGAAGCTTGGAGATGAAAGAGCTTGGGAATAGAAACAGTAATTTTGACATTGGTAGCTGTTGTATCTACATGTGGGCACCAGTAGTTCCTGTTCTGGAAAGTTTGCATTCTGCATGTCAAAAAAGGTAAGTAAAATTAATGCATTCACAAAATAAACCAAAACTGAGGCTAAAAAGTTAGACTTTAGTAATGTTTTGGCATGTCAAAATGCGCCCTGAGCACTGGATTTTTTAAGAAAACCCATCAAGTTTTAATTGTTTGTAGATCCATATGGGAGTTAAGGTCTTAGATGGCTCAAAATTCCATTAGACAGATAGCCAAGTTTTTGTATACTTTTAAAGTTTGCCCTGAAGAAATGACGTGTCAAGGAAAAAAGTTAATAAGCAAGTGTTTTCAGATGAAGTTTTGAAAACAAAAATAGTCCATAATGAAGGAATTTATTAGCATATTAGATCTTTAAATGTTATGAGTTTCTGATAAGATCTTGGATGCTCTTATGTCTTCTATTACCTGAGAACTGCAAATACATCATAACATTATGTTAATTCTGGGATATTTAAATACTTTCTTGCTGCACTGAAGTTGTACTTTTAATTCTTATATATGTATATAATCTCTTACTATACATACACATAAAAATACATTAAAATTTACATAAATTTATATAAAGTTGCATAAAAATTTCCTAATTCTATTACAGCCTCAGCCACTGGAGACGTGCAGAAAATACTCATTTCTTGTTATTGCAACTTTATTTGAAATAAATGTAATGGTAGTAATGTAGACAGGGAATGCAATCTTCTCTTTTGGTGCTCTGTTGAGCCACAATCTTATTTATGCTGTTCTGGCAGTGTAAAAGACTGATATCAGAGTAGATGCAAACTTCAACTTCATGCATTCTGTGGCTGCCTTATATTTCTAGATCCTGGCCACTATTTTTCCTGTTCACTGTTTCAAAGCACTCATAGACTGACTTTATAGATACAATTGAAATGCTTTGAATTAATTCTCTAACACAAAGATATTAAACTAGCCCCCGCCTTTGAATTATATATATAAACTATGAACTGCTAATTCTATATTTTAGCTAATAATTGCTTGTAAGTACTACGGATTAAAAATGAGTGTCCTATTTAAAAATGCATTAACTGCTGTGAATTTTCATCAACTTCCGTCTCTTCCCTCCATGCACTCATTTTTGGAGTGAAATGGTAACTGGGAAAAAGAGTGCTTTTGTGAGAAGCTTGGTTTAAACTCTGGCTTTTCCCACCTATTTATTGGATCACATAGATGTATCTTTCACAAGATTCCTGCAACAACCTTTGACTTCAAAAAGGGTCCATGGAAGTTAAAACCACTCCTGACTGACCTTACAGAAATGTTCCTTATGGGAAAGGGCTAGATAAAAATGCCTGATATCAAAATGGAGCACAATGGGAATTCAGCAGAGAAGTTAATTCAGGACCTGATAAAGTTCAATAAGTGTCAGAGAACTTGGGAAGGTATAAAGAATATTAATTTGTTTATTTCTTTTTTTAAAATGAATTTTGACTCACTGGAATTGCAAAGGGATGTAAACTCATTGTTTTTTCCGCACCAATATTTTTTTGATATTGCTGATGTTTATTAAGTTCTCAGGCTCCAATGTAAATGGTGTTGTGCCTAATGGAAAAACATATTTCCAAGCTGTGGGACTAAACAATCAAAGCAGAGAGCCCCAGGTTATGGTGATCTCTGAATGTCTCTGCATTAAGATATTTTCCTGTGGTCATTACATGACTCCTTTATCTTCCATACCTAGGAATGTCTCAGACATTTTTCAAATATATTTTCTCTTTGTAGAGGAGGGATTAATGCAAATACAGACAATAGACAACATTCAGTAGTGTTCCATAAACGATCGAGGTTTTTAAAAGTGACTTAAATAACTGAACTTTGCAGTGGATTCTGTTAAGCATTCACAGAGTTAGAAGTTGTAAAATCCATTCCGCTAAACACAAACATGCTTAACCAAATACATAAAAGGTGCAAAAGAAATAGATGTATCTTTAAATCCTGTTCTTTCTTGCATGTAGAGGCTTAATGTCATGTAGCTGCATGTTTCCTAATTGTATGCTGTGCCTGCTCTATCAAATATAAAGCAGAATTTGCTATTTTTTTTTTTAAATATAGTCTAGGAGGTCATTCAGTACTATGTAACTTAGTAGTTAGGAAACTCATCTCTCCTGGTAGCAGCCGTTAGACTACCATCAGTTCACTGCAGGAATTAAAACTATGTTGCATTAGAGAGAATGCTGGATCTAGCTGGCAGGGATGGCAACTTCTAGGCAACTTCTTTACATGGTCATCTTTCCCTAGTGTTTTTCAGCTTTTATAGTTGGTGAATCCTTGACATTGACAGAATTTTTGTTGGTTTTGAGTAGAAGGCTAAGCTGTCATGTGCTATTAAATGAAGTGTTGTGACCAGTAGAATAAAAGAAAGCCGATTATGATGTTAAGGGTTAATATGGCAAATGCAGAAAGAATAATAAAGTTTCTTCATAAATTACCAATGCGGACTCATCTGAAATACAATGTGCAGGCCTGGTCACAGCGTTCCAAAAAGCATGTATCAGAAGCAGGATGGCCATTTTACAGCCTTGACGATATTTACTTGGATAAAGCTTCAGAAAAGAGGACTCTGCTACAAAAAAGGAACGTTTAAACAAGTACACATGTCTCAGGCATGCTGAGTAGTAAAGAAAAGATGGATGAGGGAATTCCATCATCATCAAGGGATGTCAAAAACAACAAGAAGGGCTTCTTCAACTACATCAGCAGCAAAAGGAAGGCTAGGGACAATGTGGGGCCGCTGCTGAATAAGACGGGTGTCCTGGTGACGGAGGATGCAGAGAAGGCAGAGCTACTGAATGCCTTCTTTGCTTCAGTCTGCAGTGCTAAGACTGGCCCTCAGGAATCCCAGGCCCCAGAGGTAAGAGAAGAAGCCTACAAAGAGAACGACTTTCCCTTGGTCGAGTAGGACTGCGTGAGGGATCGCTTAAGCGATCTGGACGTCCACAAATCCATGGGCCCCGATGGAATGCACCCATGAGTGCTGAGAGAGCTGGCGGATGTCATTGCTGAGCCACTC
>Ga0065711_1031490_pt1 | contig 29524 bp, 14 predicted proteins | sample Hoacrofraction12_FD_59098 | JGI IMG/M metagenome (GOLD analysis project Ga0065711, IMG submission 59098) | Hoatzin crop microbial communities from Cojedes, Venezuela - Epithelial fraction 12 v2 (version 2) | ecosystem: Host-associated > Birds > Digestive system > Esophagus > Crop | place... | reverse complement strand
CACTTGCTTGATGATGGCCTCCAGGATAAGCTGCTCCATCACCTTTCCCGGGATGGAGGTGAGGCTGACCGGCCTGTAGTTCCCTGGGTCCTCCTTCTTGCCCTTTTTGAAGATTGGAGTGACAAGATTTGTTGTTGCAATGACACAGCAGAGAAGATGGTAGTGTGAAAAAAGCTAGAGCAACTGTCCCTGTAAAAGTACCCCTGGGCATTTGAAAGAATCAGTCAGCTGAAATAACATTTGTCAAGAGCTTTCTGGCAATGGAAGGGGGAACATTGTTTCGGTATGTACCAAAACAGAGCATGTGCCAAAAGCCACGTAAAATAGGTCTTGATACTGGAATAGATAGAGACTTGTTCAAAATTTGGGGGATTTTTAAGAGAAAAAAAACCTGTTCAGGAATGAAGAATTATTTTCAATAAGTACAGATGCAGTAGAAATGTTTTATTAAAGTTAGAATTGCTGCCTTTGGAGGTAAAAACTCAGCAGAAGAATTGTAACTTAGAAAGACTGACAATAGTGAGAAGTTACAATGATTTCTTGCTTTGTGAGGTGACCGTATGTTCCCAAAATTAGAGTCTTTGTTCTTAAATTGGTGGAAAAAAAAATCACAGACTTCTTGGCAGCAATGTGCAACTCCCCATAACAATATCCAATAATTTTTTTAAGCTAGAGTTGTTCTGCTAAACTAATGTTGATCTTTCTCTTTCACGACTGACAATGAAAATAGCCACTCAGAAAAAGACAAGTGTGGTCTTTCTGAATGGTGGTCTAAATGACCTTTAAAACATTTTAATATCTGCTTTGCTAACATTGATTCTACAAAATCATGCTCTTCTGTCTCTGTGATGCAGTTTTGATCAATAGTTAGTAAGGAGTCTCCCAGAGGCTGAATGGTAAGGAAAGTAGATTTGCAGAACACATTAGGTTCTTCATCGTATAACCTGCTTCCCACAGAATATCTACTCCTGCAAATTTAAAACACATCTCCAGGGCCATCACATCGCACTGTATTCATACGGCAAGTGGATTTCATGCTACCTATAGGGATCAAATTATTTTGTGCAGATAGGGCGTCAGTCTCCGAACTTTGCTATTCTGCACTGGAATATATGCAGCACCAATTACATAACAGGGACCAAACTAATTTGCAAGAGCTTGAAGAAATTTCCCTTGCCTTCATGAAATGCACACTTCTTAGGGCCTCAAAGCTGTACTTACTCAGTTCTGAACACAAGCTAAATTATACTTCAAGGAAGTGATTCATTATAGTCATTTTTATTCAGAGCCTCATTACTTCTGGTATCTGAGTAACTTTCTTGTTGACAAATTGACAGTTTTCACTTTTTTTTTCCCACTTTGCTTCTTATCTTTAAAGATCAGCAACAACTAATCATAGCAACTATGGATTTTGTACGCACATCATTTCCTATTAAAGGAAATGCAGTGTATTACACGTGAGTCACTACAAAATGAAAAGTTTTCATTATCTGTTCTTTTGAATAAAATTTATATTCATAGTACCGTGCTGCTGCAAATTACCACCAAACCATCAATTACAGTGTTGACTAATAGTTTTTTTATAACTTTGCCCCTCGACAGGAAAGCAAGCAGTTTTATAAGCAAAATTTGCCGTTTGTCTACACATTGGTACTCAGTGCCCCTCATCAGGACTCACACAGCATTTTGAAGGACCCAACCACGTCCTTCAGGTCAAGCACTTAGTGCCTGTTTCACACAGGACACCGCTGCTCAGGGGTGTCTCACCACTCACCGGTCCCATCCAGGGGCTGGTGGCTGAAGGTTTCCCAAAGCAGCATGGTGCTCAGCAACACCACCTCCTGCCAGGATCTGAGACCCCCAGGGCTGGAGGAGAAACATATTCTGGCCTTCAAGCCCACAGGCACAGCCCCCCAGCTCTCCTCCTTCCCTGCTGTCACATCTCCAGCTCCGCCTCGCCCAGGTCCTGAAGTCCCATGTCAGGAGACTGATGCATTAAAGGCTCCTGCTCCCCAGTGCTCCTGGTGAGTCTGAGCAAACTGTTGTCAAGCAAGTGCAATCTCAGCTCCTCTCCCATGGGAGATGTCTAGACTGAGCCTCTCCCTGTTCTGAGACACTTCCCACTGCTGGTGGTGAGGAGGTGCTTGGAGAGGGCTCTCCTGTGTGTATGAGAGCAGCAGAAGCTGCCCTGTCATCCAATCTGGCCATCAAGGCCTGCTGGCCACTGCACATACCTTGGACAGGCGCACCTACAAGTAGGCACTGGCATATATTTAAATAAAATATTATCTAAAGCTCAGTTATTAAAACAATCTGAGGCAATAGTAAAGTGTATGACTATTTATCACACAACAAAAATAAAAATTACAGAATCATCACAATGGCAGGTGATAAAAGATCATAATCATTTGTCTGAAGAACAATTATTCTGTCTTTAGAAAACACAGCTTTAATGAACTGACACATTTCAGCCAATACCTCCAGCACAGTAGAGCTGGCTTAACTCAGTAGTGGAGCTGGCAGACAAAAAAGCTGGGTGATGTTGACTCCTTCCACATCTTGTTCAGATGTCAGAGCTTCAGACAGGCTGATGGAGAACTTGCTGAGAGTCTCAGCTGATCCTACCTTGCTGCCTCCGCACCCAAACCACTTCTGATGGTGAGAAGTTGCACGAGGTGCCTGGGCCAACTGGAGCTGGAGACATGCAGCTCCACAACCCGCAGCTACCACCAACTGCAAGCCAAACCAGGCACCTCCTGATGTCAGAAGTACCTGGACATGGATCTTGAAGATCTCAAACAGCCCTTCAGTGTGGAGCTGGGGGTGGGTGGCAACAATTAAAACCTAACCTCTCTGGGAAGGTTTTACAAGCTTTTTAATTAGGAAGTCTATATTTACAAGGAAAAAATACTCTTCTGATGATTTTTGAGGTCCCAAGGACTTCATCCAGCAGACAAGACAACAAAGAGGTTCAAAGCACTTTGTTGTATCTTCTGTGAGGATATTACACATGACAAAATGAGGAACATCTGTAAGTAGCTCTTGGTTTCAATCTCCATCAAATTTAGGTGCTGTAGTAAACTGAGCTTTAAACTAGGCACCTCTTGGAGGAGGTCTGAACACAGACTCAAGTTGCTGGTTTCTCTTAAAAGTATTTTGGTTTGGAAATACAGCTCTTTTATGAGGTAACAGAGATTTGTAACACATGCTTCTAACTCTGCCATAATTTAGTTAGATTTACAGTTAATCCTCCTTCAGTCCCACCAGATACAACAATCAATTGGAAGTCATAATGAAGTGTCCCAGATGAAGAGATAACCAAATGGGATCTCTGACTGTTTAATTAAAGCTCCAGCCTCACCTTTGGGAATGTGTAGGCAGTTTCTTATTGTACAAAAGATTCTGTGCCTTCACGCTGCTGCAAGCTCCTGGGTTGAGCTGGAGCTTTGAGTAGCAACATTACTGGCATTACTGGTGAAAAAAGACGCCTGTTAAAGTACAGTGAGTTCCTTTAGGCAGCAGAGATGATCAAAACTGGAAAAGACCAGCTTAGAGGCAGGAAGATTTGGGTCCTCAAAATAAGAGAAGAAGTAAATCTGGGAAGATTTACAGAGCCATCCTTCCTTAATAGAGTCCATTCTTGATCAGCTGATGCACACATTTATCATCTCATTACATCAAAATATGTAGCTGTCTTTGGAAGGAGATTGTTTCTGGCTGCTCCACTTGTCACTACAGCAGTATCACCCCTACCTGTCCAAATACAAGATTTTCTATGTTAGAAATAGATTCTTCACAAAACCTGGAAATTGCTGTGTGTTTACTATCATAATTTGGTTGGTTTGAACACAGATAACGAGGATTACAAAAATGCAAAAGCTGTTCATTCTCAGGCCATCTGAGCTGTCAGTCTCTACAGTCAGTACAATTTTCTGGGGAGCAGAGGAAGCAGTGAAAATGCTGTTTAGATGATGCAATCTAAAATGAAGAATTTGCTAGACTGAATCCTGGGGGATTTGCCCCAGTGGTTTTGGCTTGTTCTTATTCTAAAACAGCTTAATTCAGGAATGTGATCCATCAGAGTTTGTTCCCATCTCTTGGCTTTTTTGAACGGTTATTCTTACAGTCTTAGCAAGGAAAAGTGGATCAGGAAGGGAAAGCTCTGGCAAGCGCCTATTTGCATACTTTACAGAGGACACATTGGAGTCTGCATTGCATCAAGTGGAAAAGGCCAGGCTGGTTCATCATAACCCAGGGGTATGATTATATTTCTACAGAGATGCAGGATACCTGATCATTGAAAAGCCAACAGTTCTCACACTAACTTTAAAACAACAGTCACAAAAACTAGATCACTGCTTAATCTTGGATAACATGATCACACAAATAGATCATACATAAGATGATGTTTCTTACACAATTGATTAATAGCTATGCATAATTAGTTATTGATTACTAGTGGATTAACCACTAATTCCTCTACAATTTACTGTTATTATTAATTACTTCTATTTTTCATATTAGGACATCGTTTCTTTGACATTTTCTAATTCCCAGAGGTGTAGTATAGTATGAAGTAAGCTTGCAAAACTCAGAACTGGAGTAAAACCCAAAGTAGGCTAACTCACCAAAAAAGCGAAAGTGGACACCACGGCTAAACTAGCATGTGTTTGCCACAAAAGCGAGTGAGGAGCAGCTTGACCTAGCGGGTACAGCGCACTCAGTGTGCAGATTGCTTACTGGTTTTCATACTCCAGCAGAACATCAGCAGGGGACACTAGTGGGAAGATTCATGGTAGAACAGGAAAAGAGGGACTCATAGCCATGGAAAAATACTGGCTCTTCATTTAAGAGAAATGGGAATCATTACTTTCAGTGAGATGAGGTCAGGTGTAAATGCCACCCCCTTGCAGGGAGCCTTGCAGGAGGGCCTGGCCCCACGCACAACAGTGTGCGCTCACTGCAGTCCCCAGCCTCACATAGTTCTTCTGAGTGGAGAGGACCTTGGCAGATTGTCTGGGTGCTTGCTTCATAGTTGCACCAAGTTGCGCAGGGCCTTGGCCAGTGGCGGCTGGAGTACCCCCTGGACAGAGAGGCCACAACCTGGCTGCTCAGCAGCATCTGTTCCCTCCAGTTGTTTCCTAGGTCTAAAACACCCTCTTCATGACAATAGGACCAGTGAATGAGGTAGGCACCCTGGCCAACACCACAGATCCCACCAGACAGCTGCCATCCTGGCATCAGCCTAGCATCAGAGAGTTCAAAGCAGATGGGCAGCAATGTCATCCCTGGGGAGCAGCAACATGCTCAGCATGAAGGGAGCGGCAACTTGCTTCAACACGAAGGAAGAGGCAGTTTGCCAGAGGGGCTGGAAATGGTTCTGATGTGGACATGATGACCATTTCAGTGGCATCTCAACATTGGCATCCTGATGCAGGATGGGAACTGAACCCAGACTGCAACACCATGACACCATATGCTAAGCAGAGGCTGTGGGAAGGAGTTTCCCATCTGTAGTGACCACTGGAGTGATGGAGGGTCAGGAGAAGTCCTGTGAGCCAAGACCGTCTCTGTCTTACTGAATGATCTGCACAACTGCAGTCATCCATGTTGTCAGGGCCCTCTCCCTGGTTGGCAGGAAGAAGCAGTGACTGGGAACTGCGGTTCAGGTCTCCCTGAAGCAGACATCCAAAACCGATCCAGAGAGTAGCACCAAAAACCTGTCTGTTTGGCTCTGCTGACCAGCGAACCCAGGATCATCACCTGAGTTGCAGAAATCCTGTTTTCTCAATGTGCTCTGGAGATATTGCTTGACTAAGCGACAGGGATGTTTCAAATTCAGGCAACACTTTATAAGTAAGCGTCTTCACAGCCATCATAAATTAAGGATTTATTTGTCATTTCTCCTACACAAACAGTCACTTTACCTACTCTAAGGAAAATGATTCCAGATTGAGATTTTCGGAAAATACTGCTGGGGCCAGACGCTACAGGTTAGTATTGAAATCTCCATGAGTATTGAAAAAGGGACAGGAAATGCTGCCCAACCTGTGACTAGTATATCTTCTATAGGAATGGAGGGGTAATACAGTTCTCTGAGAAGAGAAACTTAAAAAAAGGGCACTGTGCATACGCAGAACAAGAGAACTTGTGTAAATTCAAAGTGATGTTCTATTTTTGCTGCTGTTAATTAAATGTTATTTTGCGTGCTTCGTGCTTACAAATCACTTCAGCTATTGTCAAATCTCAAGCAGCTACCCTTCATTTCTTCTCCTTCAATGAAATAAACTTGAAAGTCTCTTTCAGCAATTTGCTTTTAATTGGAAACTCTCCCAAATACAAGACTACAAAATGCGGTCACTGATGTGCATTGATACTGAAAACGCATTATTCATGAAGTCTGTGTATAAAAGGGAACATCTGACTAGAATCTGTAGCATGGTTTGTTTTACCTCTCTTGCTTTTCCCCCCAAGATCAGGGAAGAAACTGCTCTGCCTCAGGAGCAGTATGCAGGCAGGCGAGAGCCAGGACACTGCTAGGGAGCACAGAGACCCCAGACCACCCAAGGTGAGGTGCTAGGAGCTTACACAAACACACCAGCAGCTGAGGCCAGCCTGTTAGTTTTGTTCATCTCATCGTCATCCCCCCATGACGGTGGAGACAGGGTGGATGGAGATTCTAAAGACATTTCCTTCTCCTCTAAAAACAAAGGAAGCCAGGAAATGAGTACATTTTGACTGCCCAGTTGCCAGAGGGTGCTAGTGGCCAAGGCTGGAGTCACACCGCTCGTCTCCTCTTCTGCCTCCTCTTCCTGCTTCTGCCTTCTCCAACATGTGTCCAGCCCTCCCCTGGGCCACATGCCTGACTAACCTGTCACATCAGTCCTCTGCCGAGCCAGGGAGACGATTTAGCTCAGCAAAGGATCCAGTGACCTACTGCACGTTGGGGGCAGGCACAGGCAGCTTAGGTTGGGAGAGGCGGAAAAACGATCTCTCCTTGCTGGCAGTGGCAAGTCACTGGAACAGCCTGAGCCCTTCCCAATTTGTTGGGAAGAACAGGGAACAACAGCTAATTAACCATCTGATAGTGCTTTGGGATCACACAGTGGGTAACCTTTGCTTTCCAGGGACAACCCATGAGCCAGTAGGTTTTAAACAGAATATGTTAAAGGAGATGACTTCCCCTTGCAAGCCTAAGAGGATAGTCTGGGCATTTGAAATCTACCTGTCTTGTTTTCTTTGGTATTAATATCTAGGAAAAAGACTCAGAATCAACATCCCTCTCATCCTCTATTTATGTGGCCTTCTAAGGAAAGCTGGAGAAACAAGGAGCAACTTGATACCATAAGGTGAATAGCTCCACTGAGAAATGGCACATTAACTCTGTCCTGATGTTGCACACCTTTAACGAGAGCTATCAAGTGGCACAATCTTAACTGAGCACTGGAAATAGGTCTCTTATTCTAGCTGATGTTGTTTCTGGATTAATGGCACTCTGGTTATCTGGCCTTTTAAAATAAATGCATAGTAATGATTATTTTTCTCTTTTGTAGGACTGCCATGAAGTATTTTTAACCACAGTAGTACATTGCTCAGTGATAATTCTGATAACACAGGTAGCTAAGAAGCTACTTGGTCAGTTTTCATTAGAAACTTAAGCAGTTCCTTCAATTGTCTTGTCTTCTCCAACTTGCCTTTATTAGTCCTTATCATCTTCATAGGTTTCAGCGCACAAAGGATTCACTGCTCACGTAGGTCCTGCCTGCCAGCAGTGACCACTGTCATTGCAGCAGAAATGCTCAGGTCCTCACGGAGGTACTCCGCACCCAGCAAGACCTCGCTCTGTCTGACTCAGCTGCTATTACTCACTCCTCTCTGTTAAGGGATTAGTCCCACCTCTGGTTTACCACAGAGTTTTCCCACTGCTACTTACATAAACCATTTTTTATCCCACTGGTATTTGTATTTTCAACATTGTCTGTTAAATAATTAAAAATAAATTGGTCTTTAACTGGGACCCTGGCAAGGGTCCAAAATCTCCACCTTTCTTCTCTGCATGCTGACTTAAAGAGAATGAGCTCAGGGATACAAAGTACTATCATCTTTTAGCTGTAATGGTATTTGGTTTTTCAGTTCATTTATTTTTGCTATACTTGAATAAAGTGGAAGGAGCTAATAATTTAAGATGTGTGTAGGAACTGGAGTCCAATGGTACAGGACATTATTTTTAATAGCAAAGGTGTTGCAGATAGATAACATCAAATTAACCCAAGCCAAAGCCTGGTTTCACACCCATCAAATAAGGTAATCGCAAGATGGGAAAATCTATGGGCCAAAACTATATACTGAAATACAGCTACTCCTTGGTAATCAAGACACGGAATCACAGAATGGCAGGGGTTGGAAGGGATGTCTGATGATCATCTAGTCCAACCCCCCTGCCGAAGCAGGGTCACCTACAGCAGGCTGCAGGACCACATCCAGAGGGGTTTTGAATATCACCGGAGAAGGAGACTCCACAGCACCTCTGGGCAGCCTGTTCCAGTGCTCTGTCACCCTCAAAGTAAAGAAGTTCTTCCTCATGTTCAGATGGAATGTCCGAGGTTTCAGTTTGTGCCTGTTACCCCTTGTCCTGTCACTGGAGACAGAGAAGCCATTTTTCCCTTTTTAGGAAATTCAGTTAAGTGTATGAAGCAGGAGGATATGTGAATGGAATGGCATAGACTTGTTATCCTGGCTGTTGACTCTTGGGATTCACTGGAAATATCCGCATCATTTAATAAGAGGTTGCCAGGAACCAAATGGAGTTGATGATCCACCTGCCATCCACAGTGGGCGGTTGTTGACCTGCTGTCAGCCTCTGTTCTGGACCAGATCTCTTCAGTACAAAACCTGGGCATGTTTCAGAGGACAGTTTCTTCCAGGGACCCAATTCTGCAGGCAGCATGGACCAGCCTGGACAGGACTAGCTTACTTGGTCAAAAAAGAGTCTCCAGCAGGATTTGTATCCTCAGACATCCCTCAGACACCACCTTTGGGAGCTGTAAAATCAAGATATGATTGCAGGCCAAACTAAAATGTCCAGTAGTAAAACAGAAAGAAAATATGTGGCTGAAAGACCTCATCCAGCTGAGGACAGTGAGAGGTGCTACCTCCATATTCTCCCATCTCTGCTCTCTTCTTTCTACAAGCTTTGATGAGAATGCCACAGCAGCCGACGTCATGTGCTGAGGCATTTGTGTAAAATGTGGTGGTGGGGTACCTGTTATGCTGTGGAAAAGCCACTGGGCCCCAAGATGTGGAGACTCGGGTGGCCTGCTCCCAGACTGGGGTGGCCTCAGTGACCAAACAAAACCATGCAGAACTGGCCACTGTGGTCAGCAAGATGCTGCCAGCTCTTGTGGAGAAAGCTGTTTCCTCAACAGGGTGGGAGATCTGAGTCGCCCTCCTCACAAATCTTTTTTCTTTATCATGTTACTATTTTTTTGTTCTTCTGAGCATGCCCTAGTCTGTATCTTTTGCCAGTCGGCTGGGAGCCTGTGACCCAGAAACCCACAAGACGGGTGACCTTAAAAGCTCCACATGAGCTTGTGAGACCAGAGAAATTCTAACAGGGTTGTGTTTTACATCTGCATTTTTCTTGCAGTGAAGCTGAGAATAAGAGACTCATCTCCAGAAACAGAGCTGGGGTTTCTGTCTTTGCTCTTCTTCACTCTTACAGTCTCTGCATGTTTGTCTTGCCTCAGGCTTCACAGTCAAAAGGATGCATCAGCTGTCCCCCTAATCTTTCCTCCAAAAATCCCCAGTATCACCCATAATGCCATTCTAGTGGATGGCCAGCAAGACACTGCTCTGGACTAAATCTCTAAACTGATAAGTAAGTACAAATGCTGATTAAATGAAACCAATCCTTTACATCCCAGATGCCTTTTAGTGTATTGGCAGAATAGGCAATTGAAATGAAAAGTGTTTTGTGTCTTTCATAAGAAAGCTGTCCATTAATAGCACTTGTTTTCAAATTACAAAGTTGGTAGAGGTCTCTACTCAACCCCCTAAATCTTAGTTAACTTTCAAAGGAGGTGATCACGTTAGGCTGATCTATCTTATTGAAAGACTTGATTGTGTCTCATCCAGTACCTGGCAAAGACAAAGCCTGTGACACAAGAGTAGAGACAGTGGAGTGCTGCACCAACATTTTGAGTTCCTGAATGCAGTTACTACTACTCTGTTATTACTAGCGTTATGACCAAAGTGCTGTGAACTTGTTTTTGTTTTAAGGGGAAAGCAAATTTCAGGTTGATACCTAAACACTCCATATTTGTCTGACTGCTTGTGAGTCATGGAAATAACTGTTGTTTCTTTTACTGAATTGGCGTGAATGAGCTCCAAGCCCATACAATGAGCAGTGTAAACAATGAAGAACATTTAAAACTTGTGTTTCTGTCTAACCACCCCTCAGTGAGTTACTTAACAAATGTGGTTGAAAGGCGCATTCATGACATTTTGGTCTTTAAAAGAAACAAGTACTTTTTGTGCTCAGGAGAAGGAAGGGGGTTGGTATTCAGTACATCTGAACTGTTACTTCAAATAGCTGAAAGATATTTCATGTTCAATTAACTCTATTTTTTTTCAATTTAAAATACTTCTAAATTGTCTGTCAATGATATTTCAGTGCCCATTTATTCTATTAATTATTTTAGTCAGAGGCAGAGTTAAGAAGCCAACACAATTTGGGTCTGAATTAAAACATTTTCGATTATAGTATGGCATCACTGTAGTTAAAAGCCCAATTTAAAGCCACTGAGTCACTAATCGAGTACCAGAAATCACCATTAGAATAGTTCTGAAGCAGACATAGAAAAGAAACAGGACATGGATAAGCCATAACCCTGGAATGGGAAATGTTAGCCATGGCTTTGCCATTAGCAATGGGAAATTGGCAATTTTATTCTCTTTCTGACAAACACCTCATATTCCTGGGTTGCAAACTGACATCTGCCCTTAGCAAGAAGAACCTGGTGATGGAAAGGAGCCAGCTTTTCTGTTTCAGAACCATGCCTCCCCAAGTAAGGCAACTTCAGGGACCTGCTACCTTCTGCACCTGAAACAGGTCTTAATATGAGATACACTTTCAGGCTGAATAAAAGGAGTTTACTGAACAGAGAGGGAAGGCTTAAGAAATTAGGGACGATATTTGGAGGCAGCTCCTGAGAGCTGAGAATCAAGGCACTTCCCAGGTTCTTCCCAGCCTTGCCGGCTCCGTGGGAGTTTCCTGCCTGCCCTCAGCAAGTGAGGCAGGCTCCAAGCTCCCAGCTTCAGTCCCCCTACGAGTGGCATGGCCCTCTGAGCTGAGAGCTACTGCACTTGTCCCTGCCTTCCCTCACATTGCTACGGATGTAAACCCAAATCCGCTCCTGGGGAACGTAAGCATATTCTGGGGCGCCCTGCAACCGTTGGATCTGACAACTGGTCCAGTCACAGATCTGAGCTCCTGCCTGGCTGCATCACAGCAGCAGCAGATGTTAGGGCATTTTGAAATCCCTTTTTTCTGCTGAGGGAGGGCTTGACCAAGTGCATCACCCCTGACATAAACCTATGGCTGTACTGGTGATCTCATCCTGTATCTTCCCACACACAGCTGAGCTGACACAGGTTTTCAATGGGGTGGCACTGTACAGCAGAACAAGAAAATGGGGCAGGATAAAAGCAAACTTTTTTTGTATATAGCTATTTCCAGAAAGGATTGGACAGACTCAAACAAGGGGGTGCGCAATGGGATGGTAATGTGTGACTGCATGGGATAGGCAGAAATGCTTTACACTAGCACTACAGCACAGGTGCCATTGGTAGCTATAACTGAACCAGGAAGTCCTTCCAAAATTCATATTAATCACTTAGCTGTAGGTATGACAAAGACCTCAGATCCCAGCTGATGTCCTTGCATTCTCTGAAACATCAAGAACTGATGAGGACTGAAATGAAGTAACATCCTGCAAATAAAATATGAGCCCACTTCTGTGATGTCCTTTCTTGAATGCACCCAAATGTTTATGACAGACTAATGGCTCATGAGTACGTAGCATTTGGCATTTTTTATATCTGCATCTTTCCTTAGGTGTTAAGACAAAAAACTAAATCAGACCAGTATTTACTGATATTCAGGCATTATCAGTCATCAAGGTATCCTTGAAATTGTTCTATTCAGTTTTAGTTCCCTAAAGAGCCAAACACAAACAAATATGTACAGGCAGCACATGCAGCAGTGAACCTTCCCCCAAGAGAAATCATGGGAAGTGTTTTGGTAAGATGTTTGTGAGTCTGCCTTGAAATGATCATTCAAAAGGAAAACGCAAATTCCAAATAGTCATTATTCTCTTGGCGAGCATTTTCTGAAGCCTTTTATTATTAGGTGACTAAAGAAAAAGGAAACAAACGTTCTCAGTTCTGCAAAAAAAATCCCAAGGAAAAGCCTTAAAAAACTGTATTTATGCCAGCCAATTAGCTCAGGCTAAACTGCACATAATTGAATATATCACGTAAGTTCTACAGCTCAAGTCATAATTTACCCATCCATTGCCTTGTGAAGCCTTTAAGTTTAGCAGCTTGTACCTGAAGACAAAGGATCAGGCAGAAATTACGAAATCTGATCACTCAGAATCCAAAGAAAAAGGCCCAGAGCTTCCATTTGGAATGCAGAGCTCTTCCCTTATTTCCCTTTTTTGGCCCTCACACCAGCTTATCCCAAGAGCTACTGAATACATCTTTCATTTTTGCTCTTTTATGCCAGAATCTTACAGTTCTACAGAACAAATTGAAAAACTGCTACATACGCTTGTCAGCTAGTCTGGAAATCCAGCCTGTTTTCTTCAGGTTTAGATACGATCTTGCAAAGTAACTTTCAATTTCCACATTAGAAAAGCATTTACAAAAAATGTACCATATTTCTTGGGATGCAGCTGTCACTTTAATATGAATGTCTACAGAGAAATATATTTTTTTATATAGCATAATTACTTTTTATCACAGTATCCTTTTCCCAATTCCTTGCACGTATTTGCCGCAGTGCCACCTCCTCTGTTGGATGGGTGATAACTTTGTGATGGCATTGGTGAAGCAGATAAGGGGGAAAAAAGGAGTCTCTACAATTTACAGGTTTTAAAAATGATTAGTTATATTTCTGTTATCCTACGTCTCATGTATAGGCTTCTTCTGGGAACAATTGTCTTAGTCACTAGAATGAGATTTCAGCTTGAATCCTGTGTGATTTATATTTCTTTTTTTTACCCACTGTACGGAATAATGCAGATGGTTTTCACTTTGAATAGTTATTTAGATGCTGGTAGAAACTCAATTTTATGCAAGGATTTCTATTATGACTAGTAAGTCTCTCAGGTGTCTGTAAAAATATACAATTTTTGACTTCTCACCAACAAAGACAAAAAAACCCTCTTCCTAACTCCCATTAGAGAGAAACCTTATCCCTCAGACACCCTGTTGTTGAGTGCAATTCCCATAGATTAATTGTTTCAACAAATTTTTTTTTTCTGGACACTGTTCCTACATTTCCTGACTTTAGGGAGTGGTGGCAAAGGCAGTCTTTATCTGCTCAATGGCAAATATGCTACATGGCTCCATACCAGCCTGACCAGCAGGACACAGGAAAGCTGTGCAAAAGCCACCAGTGCAGCTCAGCCTTGATTGTCCAAAATGGCCTTGTGGGTCCTGTAGACAGACATTCAAGGTAATATGAAATTTAAAATTACATACATTTAAAGCCACTCCTCATAAGCACAGAAACAAAAGGATGGCTTATTAAAGTTACTGTGTAAAAGGGTGGCAACATTAACTCTGAACGTTTGTGGTCTGCAGAGCAGTAAATGTTTCACAGAAGTTGTCTTGCTACCAATTTTTCTTCCTGTGCTGAATCATTCTAGGTATATTTGGTCTTGTCCAGACCATATTTTAATTAGCCCTGAGTGGATGGATAAGAACTGGAGTTTTGCCTCTGAAAAAGTTTGAAAGCTCCCTGACATCTGGTGGAGGATAATGATTAAGACTCATGAGGATCTTGAAATATTTCCTTACATAGGTCTGAGTCATACTTTCAGCCCAAGAGGAGAGTGTGCTTGGTACACAGAAGTTGAAGAACAGGCAAAAGAAGTTATCCAGCACTGGTAACTTCCAGCATGAGCACTACCCTTTGCAGGCAGCAGGCATCCAGGCTGCTTCAGTGTGGAGCTCCTTCCCCAGTTTGTTCAAAGATCAATTCCTGCACAGACAGAAAGGACTGGTGTTGATTTGGAAATGTTTCTGCTGGTATTGCATTAAAGATGTGCCATCTGCAGCTTAATAAATGGAGGTATCTCTCTGAAATGCCTAAAAGTATAAAATCATTTGTTTAAGATCCAAGGAAAATTAATGATGTGGCAGGCTCTGCTGGAAATAGGGTAGCAAATTCATACAACTCTCTAATCAATTGCCAAGCCTGGACTGTGGTATGATCAATAGATACATCTATTGGCATAAAAAATAAACTGGAAGTCTGTATTTGAGGACATAAAAAAGACATATGTGAAAGAGCTGTCAAGCCTATTGCTCCAGACTTGCTGCTAGTGTGCAGCTCAGAAATATCATTATTTTGTATTAAAAAAAAATTTCAAGACATTCATATTAAAGTGACAGTTACATGCCAAGAAATAGAGTACATTTTTCTAAACACTTTTTAAGGCAGAAATTGAAAGCTACTGTGTGAGATCCTGTCTGAGCTTGAAGAAAGGTGGTAAGGCAAGAATCAAAGCTAAGGATGAATTGAACTTACTTAATTAGGTATGAATGAGCACAGAGGCATTTTGTGTTGTGTTTTCCAGTATTTTGCTAACACATACATTAAACAATTTAGTGCAAACTCAGGAGACTGCCTTGCTGAGTGTAACATCTGTATGTGATGTCCAGACTGATCAGGAGCAAAGGAGGTGAGGGCAAAGATCAAAACTAAGGATGAGCTGCACAGAAGTCTTGCAGAGACTGATGCACATGGAAGTAATTTGACAAATCCTGTGTAACCTGCTTTGACATCATAGTTGATCCCACTCTGAGCAGGAGGTTGCAATAGGGACCTGTGAAGCTCCCTTCCAACATGAATTATCCTACAGTCCTATAATCAGACACAGATAATATGGATATCATTGCTGAAAAATGGAGACCTCCACGTTTTTCTGAAATCAGTCACCGCAGTTGGTAACCACTTCACTTTGTTTACAGTTGTGACCTCTATATTTAATCTAATCTGCAACTACACTTTTGAGATGACCCCAATGACAGCTACCTCAACAGACGGCATCTTGATAATGTCGGAGCTGGAGTCAGATTTGCATTCAAATACTGCATAGCCCATCAGTACCTGTCATGGCTTGACAGAAATGTTTTGCCACATCACAGGGGTTTAGGCATGTGACTGCTTTTTAAGGATTATTTTAAGAAAGGAAGACACCTATATATGGAACCCTCTTTGTACAACATCTTAATTTAACTTGCAATTAAATTATGCAGCTGGGGATCTAACTAGAGTCATTATAAGGTACAGTGGTGGCCTGCCTGTCAACCACATCCTTGAATTCACTTGTGATTGGAAGAAAGTCTCCCCTGCTGATCTTTGTTTCAGATAGACACAGCACAAATCAACATTTCCGTTGGTCTTCTTAACAGAAGGCAGTTCCCAGCCTGAGCAGCTGGTGTTGGCTTTAAGCCAAAAAAAGGCTGAATGGATGGATTTAGGGATAGAGTCATAAAATGACTAATCGAAACAGCAGCGCCTAACTCTCTCAATAGCCGCATGCTGTGCTGACATTTTCGGGCAGGTCAGCTCTAGATGGCCCAGTTACTCTGTGGCATTCCAATCAAACCTTACAATGTGGTCCTATTAGGGCCAATCATTAATATCCAGTTTTGCCAGTGCTAAAACACTTAGACGAGACGCCAGGTGACTCTGCAAGCTCTTGAGACAAGAACCAGTAATGAATGTATGACCTGCTGAGTAATGAGGCCATTTCTAGGTAAAGACGAATGTTTACTTGGGATCAATCTTATGGTTCACTTCACCTGAAAACCTTCTCAGAAACATGCAGATGCCGCCTTACTGGATTCCAAGGGGAAACATCATTTAAAGAACCCTCTGAAGCTCTCAATTTTAAAAATTTGTATTTCAAAGGATTTCACAGAGATATCACTGGGGGAAAGGGCTTTGTAAACATCTGCTTGGCCAGGATTTTCCAGGATGTCTATGGAGCATTTTATTAGCGAAGTTACTGAAGTCATCTTCTCAGCCACAGGAAAGAATACAGAATTTTTGGGACATTACCACGTCCCATTACCATGATGGCTGAAAAGTTGAGTTATATGCACTGATAACATCTGCACAGAACACTGAGCATTAACAATTTGCAGCTTCTTATAGCAAAGATGGATTTCAAGGTGCTCTCCATTTTTATTTTGAAAAATAACAATCTGAAGCTGGAATCTTATATAATGGAGACAGATGCTTTCAGTGAAACTTAGAACATACAGAACTGTTTGCATCAGCTCATGTGGGCTTGTAGGAGGAGTGTAATGACTGGCCATGCCCTACACATGTAAAGCATGCCTTCTGTCAGCTACTGACACCTTTGCTCAGCATTGATGTGTTCTTCCACATATGGGCGTGTAGAGTTTTTGCCAGTCACCTCCTGCACCTGAGGGGCATTTCAGGGCATTCTGATTTCCTGTGACCTGGGAGATCTTTGCACATCAAAGGCCACTGATCATATGAATAGCAAATTTCTTCTGCCTCCAACTCCTGTCCCAGTCTTCTTTTTCACTCTTTCAATCAGTGACTGCCAGATTTTCTGGCTATGATAGAAAATAGGAGCCTGACTACTAAATGACTCTCCCTGTTGTGACCACATTAGAACAACTGCAGTCCCACTTGGGCTTTCAGGCCAGGGGCTGGGGTTCATCCAGAGAGACGAAGCAAGCTCACATCACCTTGGAAAACCATGCTGTCAGCAGCATGTGCATGGGCTGCAGTCTACCATCACCTAACAGGATCAAAGCGTCTTTCTGAACAGCCTGGAATGATCATATCTGCCACCACTGTAGTCAGGTATCTCAGAGGTATCTTAAGAAATATAGTGTACTTACACACTAAAGAAGTTTCTATTTTATTTAGAGGACAACTCTGAATGTAAGTCCTTTGTGAATCTTACCACCTTTGCATGTAAATTCTGTGTAGGCATAACTTAAAGAATTAAGATCCATATACATAACTTTATACTTAATTTGCTGTTTTGAAGAGAAGTATAAAAAGCTTTTCGTGATGTGCTTAAACTAGTAGGCAAAGGCAGAAGACAGACAAACAGTCTGTTACATGTCTTCAATACTTTAGCATGGCCTTTCTAGCCTGATTAGGGGAGCAACTGAAAGTGTATCGCAGCTGTCGCTTGTGTGTGTTGGATGCTCCATAAGATCTGCCTCTGAAGCTTTATCTGTTCTGTGCAGCGTGTCTTGCATTAGCAATGTATATATAGCAGTTGCTAGCAAGCAGGTTTTTTTACAAAGCAAAGCCCTAGCCCTGGTGGTGTCTGTTACCAGTCTTAGGAGTGTCTCAGCCGTGTTAATGTAATACTTTTTTGTGCAGGATCCAGGTCCAGGCACTTTACAGGCAGCAGCAAGAGCTAGCTCTGCCTTAAATCTGTCACTAAAGGATGTGGATTTCAGCTAAAGGTAATATATATTTTAGCCTGGACGAAGATCTGGAGCATAAGTGTGCAAGACTATGCTAATTATTTAAAGCCAGTTAGTCATTTGTTATGTCTGTGATGTTTTAAGGTTAAAAAGTCAGGAGAACTACAGTTCTTCACTTAAAAGCTGGGGTTAGTCACAGATGAAGCAGGCAGACCAGATGTTTCCTAAGTCCGGACATACAACCTCGCTGTGCTCAGGTCTTAGCTGCTGTCCTTCACAGCTACTAGTTCCCACACATCACCCTATTGGTAAGATCTTGCAGTTTTAAACAGCAATGTACTTTCCTCTGAGAGCTGGAGCATCTCAGAAGCCCACGTGAGTCCTCAGATACTCCCCCCTGACAAACTGTATTTGTTAGAAATCCCTGAAAGATTCTCGTTAATCTCAGTTTTACCACAATGTCTCAGGACAGCAGGTGTCAAGGAGAGAGTCACAAGTCTTGAAGAGTCCCCTCACATACCTTCAGTATTTGCATATGGCTATGCAGGGGTAGGCAAGGAGAAGGCTTGCTTGTGTAACTTCAGAAGCTGAGGAGAAGCTCTGGGAGGCTGAAGAGCAATACAGCACAGCTGCATCAACACTGATAAATTCGAGCACAATTAGGGACAGTCCTGAGCACAATTACCCAGGACGGCACCCTTGTACAATCACACTTCCCATGCCTGTGGCTCTGCTGCTCCTGTGCAGGACAGCAGGACCCTGCTGGACACCACCCTGGGGTGGTGGGCAGCTGGCAGAGGAGCTGGTGTCTTTCGGCTCTGGCCATGCAGATGTGGAAGCATGAGGAGCACGAAATCGCTGAGGAGCTGCTCTTCACTTCCCCATTTGATTTCTGCATGTGCAAGAGGCAGTCACAGGATTGTGCTAAGGCTGAGGGCTGGGGACACGCAGGAGGTGGCCACTGCTGCTGCTGTGGCCTCCACCTGCTCTGTCAGCTGCCCTGCTACCACTGCGAGAGGGACTGCCTTTCCTCACAGAAGCCTTCCTGGGCACCAGTGCAGAAGCAGTCAAAGAGAATCTTAGTCTTGGTGAGCAGACCTGTGCACTTGGTTGCATTTGCTATGACAGACACAAGGTGATGGGAAAGGTGGCAACTTGCCCTGTGCTCCAATAAGTTGCTATGTTAATACGCATTCCTGCTACTTCTGCTTCACTTGCCACAGTAGGCCTGGGACACTGACACCTGAGACCACAACAGGTTCCCCTTCCCCTTCGCTAAAGAACTTTTCTTGTCTCTCTGTAGCACCAGTTTCACCAAGGGCCTGACCTCAGAAGATGCCATGTCCCATCCATCCCCCTCTTCTTCCCATTAGGCAATCTCAGATCCCGTTTTCCTTCACCATATCCAGGCTTGAGGGCCTGGATTCCCAGTTGCTGATGATGACTTTTGAAAGAGCTATCCCCTGGCCCCACGTATCACCCCTGAGCAGTTCAGAGAAGGTCTTTTCCATTAGGTGTCACCACCTGTAGTCAGGCCTGGCAGTCCATCTCCTTCACACAACCCTGCTGGGTATCAGAAAGACTAAAGAGAGACAGAAGCATTGAGGCAATCAGGAGAAAACTTCACCACTCCACAGCTGATAGCATTGATTTACTTCCTAGTAGCTGATGTAGTGCTGTGCTTTGGATTTAGTGTGAGAATAATGTTGATAACACACCGATGTTTTTAGGTGTTGTGAGGCAGTGCTTATATGAACTCAAGGGATTTTTCAGCCTCCCGCGCTCTATCGACTGAGCAGGTACACAAGAAGCTGGGAGGGAGCATAGCCAGGGCACCTGACACAAACTGGCCAAAGGGATATTCCATACCATGTGACGTCAGGCTCAGTATGGGGGAAGCTGGCTGGGCGTGGCAATCGCTGCTCATAGTCAGGCTGGGCATCAGACAGTGGGTGATGAGCAATTGCATTGTGAATCACCAGTTTTGTATATTCTATTATCATTATTATTATTATTACTACTACTATTATTATTTCTTCCTTTGCTGTTCTATTGAACTGTCTTTATCTCAAACCACAAGTTTCACCTTTTTTCCGGTTGTCCTCCCCATCCCAGTGGTTGAGAGTGAGCAAGCGGCTGTGTGGTTCCTAGTGCTGGCTAGGGTTAAATCACGCCAGTGGTCCAAGAGACTTGATCATAAGGAAGAATTTTCATGCTGTGAAATTCTCCAGCTTTCTTTGAAGAGCCATTAAACAAGGGTGCATGTATCAAAGTCACAGACCTTTGCCACTGGCAGCCATGCCACTGGCCCCTTCATGTTCAAAATTACCCAAAAAGTACAGCAATATTTTTGTATCTCTGTCACTGATGGCTACTCCAGTAAAAGATAAATTATTTGTTATTAAAATATCTTGAAAAATCAAGCTAGCACAAGGCAGATTTTTTCCTCTCATCTGAAAAGCTATTAGCATGTTCCTCAGGGAAGCGGTTATTAGTTTGCATTGGCAATGTAGTAACAGAATTTTTCCCTAAGCTTTCTCATTAGGCAGAGGAAAATATAGACATTTTCCCTAGAATTATGATGCTGGGACTAGTTAACGGCCAAGAAGTCATTTGAACAGAGACATGACAGGGTAGCATCACAATTTCATACTACAGCATTCCTGACATGAGTAGCTGAGTTATGAGCATCATTACATGCATGAATAGTAACTTTTGGAAGTGTTTGTGCTCCATCTGCAGTGAAAAAGAGGGCTGCTGAAAGACTCAGCATAGTCAACATTAGCAGCAGGGAACAGGAGAGTAAAGAAAGAGGGAAAAAAAAGCTAGTGGCATCATATATAATTCAGACCTTCATTCAGTTTTGGTACTATTTCAGAGTTGTTTTCTCATCACTAATTCAGTAGCTGGATCAGGTATCAAACACTTCAGTAACAGTGAGAAGTTTGGTTTTCTGCTGGTCTCACTTGTAGCCAGTCTCATACTCCTTCAAAAACTGGGCATGCAAACTGGCACTCTGGAATTGGAACAAGTGGTCCAAAAAGTGAGCTTCAGTGTGGTTAATAAGAAGAGACAGCTATAACACTCTTCAGCTGATGGGGATCTTTACAGAAATTTTGTGGTGACTTGTGTGTGTATATGCATGTGCAAATCAAAATGGCGATTTAAGAGAACAATATAGTAGAAAACAAGCAGTATAGGCTATTCATTATCAAGATAATTCTAACAAAGGAATTTCATGTATGTGTTGGAAAAAAGAGGAAAAGTGACCGTTACCTCCCAGGGAATAACCTTCTCCTACATATTCCTTTTCACGCTCACCCTGAGCTGCCATGTCCCCTTCTCTGGCAGCTTGGAGGCAAGTGAAATCTCCACTGAGAGCTACTGCACAGTACACATCTGCATGAGAACTGTGACTTTTTAAAGTCTTAACTTGTTAAGTCATAATAAAAAAATATGTATTTATGGTAAACCTATTGTGATAAATCTGTACAAAGTTCGCATTCACCTCCTTTTTTATATTGGAAGTAAAGCTCCATTGTGCTATGCCTCCATTGTATGTCACCAGAAGGACAGAATGATGAAGGAAGATTTAATAAGGACTAAAATGTTCTGGTGTGAGGGACTCCACAGTACTCAAGGTAAGAGCCACCTATACGAGTAAGCATGAATCCAGAACAATCAATTGCTGGAACAACCTCCCCAGGGCTATGTTAAAGCCCCCATCACTGCCAGTTTTCAAGATGTGGTCAGACAGGCTGCTGGATAATCTCACCTAGGCTGCCTTTCCCAGGAAAGAGTGGACCAGATGATCTTTTGATATCACTTCCAACCTGGTTCTATCAAAAATCCAGGAAAAGTGCCTGAGAAAAAGACAGCCAAGAAATACCATTTAAAGACAAGATCCTGGTTAAATCCAAGGTTTGGAAGCAGCTGGTTTGCAAGAAGAATCTCCATGTGGAAAGAAATAATTGTAATAGCCTCTGAGGTAGACGAAAAACATTTGAGCTGAGAACTGCTCTGAAACCATGTTTCAGGGGAATTTTCCCTGCTAACCTTCCTGCTGCCAAAACACAGATGCATTCCTGCGTACTCTATGCGCTTTACTAACAGTCAGTAAGAAGAGAACTTTTTCAGGGCTCTGCTCATATTAAAGAAATGCTGATTTTCATGGTTTATTGATGTTTGGGAAGCCTACTAAGCAGGGTGGTGAGAAAAGAAACACAGGACATTTTCACCACAATACACAGCAATACCTTCAAAACACCTGCTACACCTCCCTTCTCCAGCTTTCCAGCAGCATTTTTAGAGGTGAGCCAAACCTCAGCTACTGACCCAAAGTACGGTGTGTCCGTTCAACAGCAAAGCCTCCCCAGTGATGCTTCACGTCCTCCTTGCTATAAATTTTCTTCCTGGTCTGTTTTAGAACTTCATGGAATATTTTGGGAAGATGGTGTAAATATTTCTGATGAGGAATACAGGGGGGACATAAGGTATGTCCCTCTAAGTAGAATGACTCAAAAAAATTGCATTTTGCATGATGAAAGCACTAAACCCTCTTAGATTCAAATGTGCACATGTGATGTGCAAATACAACTTCACAGTTTAAATGCAGAGGCAAGTTCCTACAGTACGTCCACAAATATCCTTTTAGAGTTTATACTGAAAGACCCTGTTTTAGAGGGAAAACTCTGAAAAAACTATAGCCTGGATGTTCTCTTCCAGGACACACCAGCTCCCAGAGGAGAAACCACAAGAGAATCATAGGGGCATAATTGGGAACAGGATATCATGTTGAACATTGCTTATTTGACACAACTTTTGTTCCGTTCCAAAGAGATGGTGGCTGTTCTGGATGTGAGGAATGAATCAGATTCAAGAGGCTGCTGAGAATGAAAAAGAGCTAAAAACCCACAATCCTAAATGTTACTTTAGCCCAGAATACAAAAGATAGTAATTTTTGCAGAAAAAAATTACATACCAGATAAAAATCAGATGTATTGCCTATGTCTCAGCCCATAGAAATGTATAAAATAAAAATCTGGCTTCATATCAAAACTGCTGATAGCCTGGACATGGAGTTTCATTTGGATCTCATTTAATTATGTAATAATTAATAGTAAAAGTTGAAAATTAATCGGGTTTTGTTTTAACTAGATTAAATCCAATTTGGCTCTTACTCAGATAAAAAAGCTACTGAGATAATTTTAATTCATCAGGCTTCCAGTGGAAGATCAGGTAATTCATATGGCGTACTTATCAAAATAGGTCACACCTGATTTGCTCTTAATTACAGTCTCAACGTAATGCATTGCAACATAAACAGTTACATGCATCTCTCCACGGCTAGAAATTACTACAGCAGTTCTGCGATCACTACTTCAGTTGTTTTTTAACTAACTGATAATACACCTATAGAATTTCTCATGAAATATGAGTCAGCTGAACAAAGCAGCCAGTTTAATTAACCCTGTGATGAGGTTGCTTCCCACCTTCCCTCACAAAATCATCTCTATTTTTTTGGCCACAATGACCCAGATTTTCCATTTGCAAGGAAAAATACCTTTAAAGAGAGCCTTTTAATTGTCACCAATGTGTTTACAATGTATTACAAATTCACACCTGCACACCATCCAATATTCCTCTGTTTCTTTTGTTCCTTCATTAAAACAAGAACTTAAAAATCATACAACCTGTAGCATGAACATTAGGGGGGAAGTAGGAAGACTGTAACTCACACAGCTGCTATCTAAGTATGGAAGATCAAATAGGTGTAACATCCGCATGTTCTCACAGTGTGATCAGTCATGGAGAGATGGGCAGACTTTCCCGCCCCACTATCACATAATAACTAAGTCACAGGCAGTTTTCTTGCTTTTGAGCCATCTGGTTCTGGATCAGCCCTGATCAGTGACTGTTTCTCTTCCTGTAACAACCACAGTCTCTTCCCATCATCAACCACAGTCATCACGATTTCTGGGGCACGCTGTGAGCAGAGAACGGCCCTGTACACAGAGTGAAGGGAGACCACACATGTCTATGTCATCACCAGGCCCTTGTTAGTTTAAGGTTTGCCAGAGGCCGGGGTGAGGAGCAGGAGGAGCATCAGTAGGGCTATTGCAAAAGTGCAGGTGGAGCGGATGGAAGTGGGACTGCACATGGGTACCTGGAAGGAGTAGAGCCAGAAGGCGTGTTCCTTGGGTGCAAGCATATCACAGGCATTGGACACCACAATAGAGTACCCCAAGAAAGGAAAGAACAATCTCTCCCATTGCTGCACTCATAAGGAGGCGTGCATGACACACGCTAAGACATCCACCATAATGGTCGTGCCTGTGTCATCCTTGTTAAAGGAGGCTGTAGCATTCCAGAGGAAGTTAGCTGCAGTAATTTTGGCATCATTAGCAGCAGATGTTCTTCTTTCTTGGATCTGCAGCCTGAACCCCTGGTATTGAGCTCTTCTGTCTTCAGAGAACAGCCTACGTTTACTACTCTGACTCTTGCCTGCATTAATCTATTTTTGCCTTTGCAATTGAGCAAAGTTGTCAGAGTTTATTTGTAATCACTAAGTGAAGACACCAGATGTTTGACAGCTTTATGTCACTGGAAAAAAGTTGAATAGCCTTTACAAAATGTGGGACCGGAGTTGAGTTAGCATCTAAGCCAAGGAGTTTAGATTGGTGCTGCCTCTGTGACCTGTCCCTGCTAGCAGGTGGACAGTGACTCACAGCAACAGTTCTGTATGTGCATGTGCTGTTTGAGATGAGCTGCTCAGTGGGTAATGAGAAAATACAGGCAATGCTATTGCTTGTACAGGAAGACAGGGGCATCCATATTTATTCTTCTGCAGCTAACATCAATAACAAGTTCTGAGAAGACCATTCCAACTTGGGAGCAACTTGGGCACCTATGTTAAGGTGTCTGTTCACTCTACGGAATTAGAGATACGGATATCTGCCAGCAGCAGTGATTCCTAAGAAGGGTACAGAGAAGCTGACTGTCTCTTCGACGCAGGTGCCTCACTCACTCTAGGGTACCAATTACTATAGAGGCAACAGGCAAGCCTTGTTCTATTACTGTGCTGGCAGCCCTTAGATCAGACCATCTCAAGGCACAGCAACAAGCCATTTTCAGTGGCTGTCTCCAGCACCAGTTGATTCAACAAAGCTCAGACTTGCTATTTTTTTGCATGCACTGCTTTTGCTTGCTCTTTAAGAAAACTTTGGTGAGGTTGAGGAGCATAGGGCAGGCTTCCACAGCTCATTTAAGTAAACTTTATAGCCCTGTTTTTGTGCTTCTACATCAGTACCTTGCTTGTGTGCCCAAGCACAAATTGCATGTGGAAAGGAAGAAACTTAGGTTAGATTTCCATCATTTTGCCTAGTTAGGCAGTTTTCAGGACAGTTTCAGGGCATTATAAAAAAAACAATCCTTAAATGCCATCTAGTGGTAAAAGCTACTTTCTTTCTACATTGCTGCTTTACAGAGAAAGGCAACGGGAAAAGGAGCACCGTTCAAAGTCATGGCTAGACTCTGTCTGGATTTTTTGAGTTTCCTTTACTTGCTTATCTTGGAATGTCGTACGGTCCGAAGCACTAGGAATATTGGAAATATGTTCAAAGGACTTAAGCTCAGCAGTACTGTGTACTGTGGTGTCGCACTCTTGAGTGCCTCAACACATGAGCAGTATCCCAGTTGCGAACGAGGTGCCTGCCCTTGCAGTAGGACAACAGGTAGGTCCCCTACTTGCAGTAGGTCTCTGTGTCAACCCAGAAGCCTCAGGATGCTGGGAGGGGAGACGGCTACACATTATGCAAGGACAAAAGGAACCTCATGTGTGGAAACTTTAAAGTCAAGATATGCTTTATGGTATCTTAAAACTGGTTCAGAGATGCTGCAGCAAGACTGAAGCAAGCAGTACCAAGCAAACCACCAAGATGTAGTTCACAGATTCTATTTAAAATCCATTTGCTGGCTGAAAACAAGCTGTCAGCATTGGTTGAAAGAGTCTACATAGCATGAATTGCAACTAAAATTACTGACCTCTTGGTGACACCCTGCAGCCTTTTACAAGCATTTCCTGATCCTGCTTGACTTCGTATATGTCATCGTCTGATCAAATATGATATGCTGATGAAAGAACCATTAAGTTCCAGGAAGACTTCTGGGTATTTCCCTGTGAAAATCCACAGCTCGAGGCACATCATCACCACCTAAACAACTTTCTGGAGAATCTCCATGTCATTGCAAGGTGAGAAACAAATATCAGCCAGGCTTATTATCCCCACTTCCTAAGAAACTTAACCCAGGAAAGAGGAGCCAGACATCTATTCCCAAACCTGCAATGCAGTGGGACTGGCTCCAGCAACCCACATGGAGAAGGAGATGTGCCAGGATACAGGATAAGGAGTATCAAGCCTACAAATCGCATGAAATTGGGAATGGCTATGTTGAAACTCACTTTTATGACAGAGAACTTTTGCATTGCTACACACGTGAAATCACACTCACAGAAGCCTTTAACATCTCACACGTGGGACAAAGCAATTCCCTCAGTCAAGAGAGGCTCTTTTGATCAGGCATATGACCCTCTACTGAAACAGCAAAATCACAAAGAGCCATTTCTCTTCAGAGATTCCCTCATTTTCTTTATTCCAGTGCAGCACAGGGCATGGTTAGGGCAGCTAATTTGATGTTACATGTAAAGTGACAGCTACTGCAGGCAAGCAGCCTATATCTGCATGAGTGAACAGAATGTGTGAAGAGGCAGAAAGCTGAGCAAAGCAGCCAAGCCCTGAGGGAGCAGGGAGAGGTCCACAGTTCACTGGCAAAGGCAGATGGTGCGAGACGTGCAGCAGCAGACAGCAAGAAAGGGCCAAGCAGGTCTGTTTTCACAGCTCACTGTAGAGGAAGATGGAAATACCTTAATGATTTACTGCTGTAAAAGGACTGTGGTTTGACCAGGTGATGAAAAATGTGATGGCAAAGATGGCTTCAAGCACTCCTCCACCTCCTTCGCCTCTTTGCACTGCCCCTCAGGAGAAGGACAAACCTGGAAACAGCAACAGAAGAGGACCACATCCTCCACCTGAGTAGCAGAATGAGGGAGCAGGGAGAGAAACCCAGGGGCCATGCATGCTGGTCTGGCACATCTCCCTGTAACTCTTGGCCATTCCTGCATGGCATCAGCCTGGGGAAACAACAGGCAGTGCTAAAGCCCTGTGTTCTCACCCTTGCTATCCCTCCAGACACTCCTTGCAGGTTTTGGGCTCCCATATTTTGCTCACGCGGCACACACAGGGGCATTTTCTTTCATGCAGGTTTGGGCTCACGATAACTGTGTGGGGAAGAGAGCTCTCCTGGGTATCTTGCTCTTAGCCAGACAGTCTGTGTTTCAGCAGCCTTGCTGCCCATGCCTCCTACAAGCCATTTCATCCTACTTCTGCTATCCCCTGCTCTTTGGTTGCAAACGCCCCTGCAAGTGAAGTCCTATCCTCCCTTTAACACAGAAGGTGCAGGAACAAGGAACCTGTTTTCTGTTTAGCTGGATTGGGATGCCACCTATGCTTGCAAGTGTAACTACCACATCCCAGAGGAGCACGGAGTATGGACAGGGATGGCTGCAACAGCAGCTCATCAGCCCATGCCAAGGGTCCACCAAGAATATAGGCATCAAAGGGGCACATTCAGAGACGCCGACTGATTGACTTCACCATGAGATCAAGGAAGAGCAGAACTGAGACCTTCAACCTGTGGCTGCACCATTCACTAACCAAGAGGCCTGTTTGGAGGCTGGCAGATTGTGGTGACAGCTGCCACCTCCTTCTTTCTCAAACTTAATGCCACTGCACACAGATGCAAATCACACTCTGCATCCCCTGTTCCTCCACCTGGTCTGCTGCTGTTCCCCTCTGCTGCTTCCTGACAGCAAGTCACGGTGAAACAACAGGCTGTGGTGACAGCCAAGGAGTCCCAATATACTTCCCCCAGCTGGCAGGGATGTACATCTCCTCCACCCTCTCCATTTTCACCTGCTGCAAACCTTTAGGAACACGTGATCTTCAAAGTGCTGGTATAATTTTTCATCCTCTTTTAACTGCTTAAACTTTATAATCCATTATTTTTACAATGAGATATATGACTTGCCAATCAAAGGCCAGACTTTCGGCCAATCATTTAATAAGAAGATAGTGCGATTCCCTGAACTTCATACAATTTCACACAAGGCAGTGGATGAAATCTCCACTCTTTCAGAAAGTATCTTCCTCCCACTTAGGTCCTTGTTTACTTACACACATGAAGTGAAAACATCTTGATACAAACCAAAGCATTACCTGAAATGAAACACTTCTTGATACAAACAGTACACTAATTGCAGCCTATAAAACATGCCTTTCCAATGAGAAACTATGGAGGAGCAAAACTGAGGTCTGAAACTGTGTTTTTTGTTTTAACGTCTCTTTGAGCCTATTGCCCACACTAGAGCTTTAACCCCTTTTACAAAATGCTTTGAAGAAGACAAACTGTATATATATTTTGCCCATGTCCTTTCAGTTAGAATATCAATAGTTGCAGATTTCCCTCTTGCCTGCTCTCATAGGCAGGCCACCCTCTGGAGTTCGAGCATTTGGTTCTGGCAGTTTCTGGTCAGAACGATACTTCAGGACCTGCGCATAAGTACATGACCCACTTGCCTTTGCAGTGGAAAGCAGTGTTCATTCTAAAATAAGACTGCAACATACTGTGATTTTCAAGCTCAAATGCCTTTGGGCGTATTATTTATTGGAAATGGATCATTATTTCAGTGGCTGCAAGAAACAAGTGAACAAATGTAGCACTACCTCATCTTCTGACTGTTCTACACAAGGGCTACATAAGGTTCAAGTGTGTTTCTGTTGAGTGAGGTCTAACCCAAAACCTATTGTAGTTGCATGTTGCTACCAAGCTTTAGTAAATAATGGCATAAGACCAAACTAAAGACATTTCAGAACTGCCTAGTTAGATTGCAGTGACAAAAACAATCACTAATTTGATGCTGTGACAGAAGGTTGGCAGGCAATAAGCCACGCCCTTGTGTTCAGCAGCCAAAAAGCAGGCCACAGAAGCACGGCTACAACTTTGTGGCCTGCATCATGACACACCGCAAACTTTAAAGCCCTTGTCCCTTTGGAGACTCTCTGAGTGTAGCGAGATCCAGCAGTCAAGGAAAGGCCAAAAAAAAAAAGACTTATATGAAAAATACATACATGAAATATATATATGAAAACGTATGAAATATCTATACAGATATAGGAAATGTATATGTTACTTCACTTCCTCTAAAGGTGGTGCATTGTTCGCGATGCATCTGCCAGCGGGAGATGATGTCCATGTATGTAATGCGTTCGCTGTTTTCAGGTCTGAAAACTGTTAGGTTATGACTTCTTGTTTCTGGAGCAAGGTGCAAAAGTGACAGAGGATGACACACTCACAGTTTGTTAACAACTGAGAAGCATTGTGCTCACGGGAAGCCTGTGAGGTAAGGGTCTGAACATTACCATACTGAGATGGGGCTGTGGGGGGAAACCTGAGAACCCCCTGCAGCCACCTCTAGCAATCCCAGCAGCAGAATTTTGTTCAGGGCTGCAGTACTGCAGTTCTCAGCACAGATCTAACAGAGCAGCCCTGAACACCACTCAGATGGCTACAACTGCAATACTCTCCAGACACTGCAACTTCCAGCCAGGATTTGAGGCAGTTTGCCACAGCAGAGACTAAGCAATCTCAAGACCCCAGAACAAAAAAAAAAAAAAAGAGCAAGCAAATC
>Ga0065711_1003142_pt1 | contig 29524 bp, 18 predicted proteins | sample Hoacrofraction12_FD_59098 | JGI IMG/M metagenome (GOLD analysis project Ga0065711, IMG submission 59098) | Hoatzin crop microbial communities from Cojedes, Venezuela - Epithelial fraction 12 v2 (version 2) | ecosystem: Host-associated > Birds > Digestive system > Esophagus > Crop | place... | reverse complement strand
GAAATTCTTTACAATGAGGGTTGTGAAACACTGGAACGGGTTTCCCAGAGAGGTAGTGGAGGCCCCATCCCTGGAAACATTCAAGACCAGGTTGGACAGGGCTCTGAGCAACTTGATCTAGTTAGTGGTGTCCCTGCTCGCTGCAGGGGGGTTGGACTAGATGACCTCTAGGGGTCCCTTCCAACCCACAACTTTCTATGATTCTATGATTCTATGATTCTATGCATCTTTATGCATGTTACACTTATTTCTGAATAATGTCAAGGATATTAAAAGTAGCCAAGCCATGCATCATATCTTCAACAATGATTTAAATTAAAATGGAAAATCCTTGGACTATTTCCTCCATCACAATTTCTGGAATTAAAAATTATAGTTACATTTGAAGATGACAGACATAACTTGCTTCTGTTTTCACTCCACATACTGTTTGCCTATATAACACCACATGCCAGGAACTCCTACTGGTACATGCAGTATTGTGACATGATTGCTAAAATGTCAAATTCCATGCTTGCAATCAATTTTACAATCACATTTTGAGCAGCCATGATTTTTAGAGCTACAAATCATTTCTGCTTTGTACTTACATCTCACTGATGTCTAATTTCAGATTACAGAAGAAAATATTGAGCATCTGTAATACTGATTTGGGGTAAAAATAATCAATTGTTCTGACTAACTAGATAATTGCAAGCTGAAAATATACTTTGTGTGTTGTTTTTCAGCATCCTACTAATCAACAACTAATTATTTCTATCGTTACTTTCACTTTACTACTTTTTTATTATTATGGTTTATGAAAGCATAGTATACATTTCAAGATGTAACTACACATTTTCATTCCCAAATATTTTTTGTGGAGTAGGTAAATGCTTTACATACTTAACATAGACAGACTTGTTATACCGTATATTTTTTCTTGCTGTAATATTACCTGCAATCTATTTTACAATGCATGTTTTTATTGCTAAGAATTTGTAGAATGAAATCAACATTTAATATGGGATTCCTGTTATCTGATCTTAGATGTCTACATTGCTTGTATTTGAAGAAGTCATTTAGACTGTTTCATAGTCAAAACTACAGAAGTTTTATAGTTTTAGGGTACTTTCTATAAAATACATATCTAGATCAGATTATGTTTAGTACCAAATATCTTTCTCCCTACACTAATTACAAAGTGTCTAAGCAGCTAGTTTACACTTAGATTTCTATGTGACAAATTCAGACAAATATATTGGGTTAGATAAATATCACCCAGAGACTTAAATCCTGAATTAATTTGATGAACAGGGGACAGATCATAACAGATATACACAGAAAAATCCTAGAAAAATAGAATCATATAATCATAGGTTGGAAAAGACCTCTAAGATCATCAAGTCCAATCATCACCCCAACACCACCGTGCCTACTAAACCATGTCCCAGAGTGCTACATCTACATGATTTTCGACCCCTCCAGGGATGGGGACTCCACCACTTCCCTGAGCAGCCTATTCCAATGCCTGACCACTCTTTCAATAAATAAATTTTTCCTAATATCCAATCTAAACCTCCCCTGACACAACTTGAGGCCATTGCCTCTCCTCTTATTACTAGTTACCTGGGAGAAGAGACCAACCCCCACCTTACTACAACTGCCTCTCAGGTAGTTGTAGAGAGCAATAAGGTCTCCTCTCAGCCTCCTCCAGACTAAACAACCTCAATTCCCTCAGAACTACTCATAAGACTTGTTCTCTAGACCCTTCACCACCCTCATTGCTCTTCTCTGGACATGCTCCATCACCTCAATGTCCTCCTTGTAGTGAGGGGCCCAAAAATGAACACAGTATTCGAGGTGCGGCCTCACCAGTGCTGAGTACAGGGGCAAGATCACCTCCCTGCTCCTGTTGACCACACCATTTCTGGTACAAGCCAGAATGCCATTGGCCTTTTTGTCCACCTGGGCACACTGCTGGCTCATGTTCAGCTGGCTGTCGACCACCACTGCCAGGTCCTTTTCTGCTGGGCAGCTTTCCAGCCCCAAGGCTGTAACTTTTCATGGGGTTGTTGTGACCCAAGTTCAGGACCTGGAAATTGGCCTTAATGAAATTCACACAATTGACCTTAGCCCATTTATCCAGCCTGTCCAGGTACCTCTGGAGAACCTTTATACCCTCAAGAAGATCGACCCTCCCATCCAACTTGGTGTCATCTGCAAACTTACTGAGGGGGTATTCAATCCCGTCATCCAGATCATTGATAAAGGTATTAAACAAGAGTGGCCCCCAAACTGAGTCCTAGGGAACACCACTCATGACCTGCTGATAACTGGATCTAACTCCATTCTCCACCACTCTCTGCGGTTGACCATTCAGTCAGTTCTTTATCCACCAAAGTGTACACCTGTCCAAACCATGGGCAGCCAGTTTCTCCAGGGGGGTGCTATGGGAAACAGTATCAAAGGCCTTACTGAAGTCCACGTAGAAGACTTCCACAGCCTTTCCCTCATCCACTAGTTGGGTCACCTGTTCATAGAAGGAGATCAGGTTGAACAGGCCAAAGTCTGCCCTCTGAATGTCCATGATGGTGGTTTTGCTGACCCCCCCTCTTTACTTCACCACAAACCAAGAACTCTATCATTTCATGGTTGCTAAGCCCAAGATGGCCTCTGACCACCACATGTCCCACCAGTCCTTTACTGTTTCTAAACACAAGGTCAAGCGAGGCACCTCCCCTGACAGGCTCACTTGCCAGCTGCATGAGGAAGTTACCTTCCACAGACTCCAGGAACCTCCTAGACTGTTTCCTCTCTACTGTGTTTTACTTCCAGCAGACATCAGGTAAGTTAAAGTCTCTCACAAGAACAAGGACTAGCGATTGTGAAACTTATGCCAGCTGCTTGTAGAAAACTTAATCTACCTCTTCATCCTGGCTGGGTGGTCTATAAAAGACTCCCAGCAGGATGTATGCCTTGTTGGCTTTCCCCCTCATCTTTACCCGTAAGAATTCAACCTTGTCATCACAATCGTTGAGTTCTATACTATCAAAGCATTCCCTAACATACATATGTTATTAAATTACGTATAATCATAAATATGTGCATGTGTGTGAGAGTGAGAGTGTTTGATGTGTGTACAGATCTTGGCTTCCTGACTACTATTATTCAGTGCAGTTTTTAATTACATGATCACATACTATTTTTGCATAGAAACATTCTTCATTCAAGGCACAGATGGATATGTAGATATTGCTCACTTAGTGAAAAGCGTTCGATATTTTGTTTTGTTTTCTTGGTGTGGAATATGCACGCCCAAACTTGATTCTCTGCATATTTACTACAAAACCTGTTCCAAAGGGAGAATTGCTCATTTCTTCTCCTGTCGCTATCCTCATTGCAGCATCCATATTATCACAGACATGAAGGAATGCAGACCTGCCTGGTCTGCACCAACTGTCAGACTCACCTGGTTAGTCCCTGTCTCTCAGCCCCTACGCAAGGTGAATTTAGGGCATTTCTCCCACTTCCTCCCTGATCTGTGTTCTGCCAGTGAGCTCTGCAAGGTCACACAGTAAGAGTAACCACAGCACCTGCATGTGAGTTTGAGCCACTCTGTGCTTGGTTCAGAGAAGCCTGGTAGATGCTACACTCATCAGATGTCACTGCCAATGATGTGACATGAACAGTCCCCGTCTCATGCTCCTGGGTACCAGAAGCATCTCCAGAGCTACAGGAAACCATGAAATTGCTTCACGCATCACCGGCAAATGTCCGTAATGCATGGTTGCATTTTCACAATACTCTTTAGTAAGAAGGACATTTTTAAGCTTCATGAATCGAGGCAGAGAGAGGAAGGAGAGGAACAGTAATAATGTGGTAAATTAGGCGAGGTGTTTAGGATATAATTTTCAGAATACGTACTTTTCAAAATATCATATGGCTTCCAAATGTTTATAAATTCTTCCGCATGATGAAATGAGAACTAGATAACCAGTAACGACCTATGAGAAGTTCAGCTCAAATAAATTGTTCTCACAGAGTCTCAATACTCTCTCTTGACTGCTGTTCCACAGCAGGATTTTCCCCTTCTCAAATATGTCATCACAGAGGGGCTACCAACATTGCTGAGGGGCTTGGCCTTGGCCAGCAGCTGGTCCGTCTTGGAGCCGGTGGCATTAGCTCTATTAGGCATTGTGGAAGCTTCTAACAGCTTCTCACAGAAGCCAACCCTATAGCTCCCTGCTACAAAAACCTTGCCATGCAAAGCCACAACAGTTATAATTATGTAAACACAATGTGAAGTCAGGGTGCAGATATCCTGGTCTGGTTTTGGAGACCTCTAACACTCCAAGTAGTGGAGTAAGTGATAGCAGAAGGTAGGAATAGTCCTCTACGTAGATGCCAGCACTGCAGGAATCTATGACACTTTGCCTAGCAGATTTCATAGCTGTTTACCAAAAACAGGGCAATGTTAAGATTTTCAATTAAGACCGCCATTCCAGACTGTTCCCTAGCATGTACTTCCGCAAGAATAGACTATCTTACCATGTTTCTGGAAGATTTAGCACTTTCTTCTTCCCCTCCGCCAGCATGTTAGGATCCCAGTGCAATTTCTTCTCCACACTAGCTCCTGGTTCAGTTTCAGTCTTCTCTTTCTGTAGTTCCCGACTCCACCTTCTTTGGTTTATAGCTGTACATGTTATACTTTCAATCTCATTGCAACAACTTTAATTTACTCCTCATACTAACAGCCTCAGTTGTCTTATTCAGCCATTATAATTTTTACTTTAAACTTTATTATCATTTTTACTTTAAACTAAGTGCTTTCCTAACTTTTTCCACCAGCCAACTTCAGTTCTTTACTCACAAACCGTTAATCCCTTTGGGCTCTCCAGCTTCCACCCCTTTCATCCATTTTCTTTGCTCTCAGTCTACCTGCTCCGTTCCAGCCTTCCTGCTGGTATCCCTGGTTCCTCATATCACCTCATTGCTTAGCCCTGATTTCTGTCCATTGCTTCCCATGTCAGGATTTTTACCTAGTGAGCCAGGATGAGATTCAGCCAATGCCAAGAGGGATTCAGTTTAGCACCACCTTTTTTAGGAACTAGCAGAGTATCTTACAGATGTTCAAGTGCATCTAAATATCTATTTACAGGCAATAGAACTGTGCCCCATGATGAAGCTCAGGATGAACTGCATTACTCTCTCTTATGCATCGACTTGAATGACTAGATCTCCATTGCTTGTGGTAGTCTTATAGATAGAGGGTCATCTTTGGATGTCCTGGGGGTGTCAGGATATCATTCCCTAGGGATTTTGCCAATCCAAAAAGCCACTGCTCTACTTTACATCTTATGGCATGTCTGGTAGCCTCTAGTGCTTACACAGAGGTCTACCCTTAGGTTACCTTAAGAACATCTGACATAGCTCTGCATATCACTTAGATTGCTGAATACCACTGCTGAACTTCAGAGTTGATTTCTAGCCTTCCTGACTCTCCTAACCTTGGGCTCAGTCCATTTTCAAGGCAAGCAACTAAACTTTTAAGAAAGTTGCAAGTTATTAAAACCAAGAGATTACATGTATTACACTGTGCCCTGCTAAGTAATCGAAAAAAATTTGTGTACTGTGTCTGGTTGGAATGGAGTATGTGAGTTCAGTTTGTTAGGACTCAGTCTCATTCATTTTATGAGATAGGTATCTCTTTGCTACAAGAAGTTTATTTACCTCAACACAGTATGAAGAGACAAAATCAGACATTTTCCTTGCTTGCAGTGATCAAGCCTGATATTCCCATGGTTCTGAACTAAGCCTTGTCTTTCGGCTCCTGACTAGGTCAAAACTGCTCCTTTAACTGTCTGCTGCCTTTATTAACTCATATTTTTCCTTTCAAGCATTCATAGCATGATGAAGTATACCCTACATTTACCACCAGTCCTACAGAAACCTCACAAAGCCCCTCACACCTGCAATGTTTGTCTTCAGTTACCTCATTCCTTAAAGAGGTGTATTTTGTTGTGGGATTTTTTTCCCCATTTAACAGAAATATGGCTCAAAAACTTATTGGTCTTACCAACACTGTGATTGCCTATCAAAAAAGCCTTCTCATGGCCATCAGCAATACCTTTCATTAATAGTGGCATACACCTCTAAACAAAAAATCTAAGTTTATATATCAAGATATGCAGTGCCTTTATTCAGCATAGTAGTTAAGCAAACATACATTTTATCTTTTGCTTGACTGCTTTCCTATATTTTAGTCTAAACTGGGTAATATGTCACAAGGATTATATGATTAATGGATTAGATCTCTTACTCTGATTATAGTAAGGTTTATGGGTTCCTTCCTACAAAGAGATTAGTTACTTGGCCCAAACCAACAAAACGGAAAGATGCTGGAACTGTCATACTAAAATCTTAAGAATTGTCACATACTCAGAGTGCAATTGTCTAGAAGAATTTGATTTAACATACATGGAAGACTTTCATAAAAAAGGTCATCCTAAACTTTGACAAAAATATTGAAAAAGAAAAAAGAGATGAAAATTTTAGCTTTTTCTCATAAGTCTTCCATCTAAGGCTAAGATGGAATCAATTTGACTTTCAAGGAACAACATGGACAAGTATATTAACTAAAAATTCCTTCTCTTGCAAAGTCTTCAAGACCAATGGAGTAGTCCTTCCAATGTGTCACTTATATATAATTTATTTAAAAGCGAAAGTCAGAAAAATCAGTATTATTTTTTTCCTGGAAATACATGGGAGGTCTATTTCAAAATAGTACATCTATTAAGGGGTTTGTTGAACTGACCCAGAATGTTCAACATCTTGTAAGATCAAGCTATGAATTATGTTGATGTTGATCATAATAAATACTTTTAGATTATGAACACAAAATGGGTTACTTTTCAAAAAAATACATCTCAGGCAGGACTTGATTCCAGCTGAATGATATCAAGACCTTTTTTAGACTGCACATTTTAGTCTCAGTGGATGTCCATCAAACGGACATGTTGGTCTACGTATCAAAGCTATTTGCTCTGATGATCACACTACTGGGTATCTTCTCATAGTAATAGCTTATTCTGCTGGAATTGCCCAACGTGGTGTAATAACACACTAAATGCTCATCGGAACAGCACAATGAGCCTGGATCATTTGAATCATAGCTGAGAGTCTTAGTTACTAGGTTGTTGTCAATCTCACTCTTTTGCATTTACTGAATATCTAACTATGTATTTGCAGAGCAACAGCATAGCCTAGTGGTTAGGTTTCTGGAGAAGACAAGGAGGACCCATGTTCAACTGTATAACCCAAGTCAGGCAGAGGAGGGAAATTAGATCATGTTGCATAACTTGGAGATGGAAAACTCTTGTCAAGAAAAGTTTTATCATCTCTGAAAAGGGTTGGGTTTGGGCTTTTTTTCTTTTTCTTTTCTTTTTATTTCACGGTTGTTTTTGTTGCATCAGTGGTTTTGACCAAATAAATAAATGTATTTATGATGAGATTTCTGTTTGAAATAATATAGCATATGATGTCTACTGGGTATTTTTTTAAGCCTTTTCCTTTCATACAAGCCTTTTAAGGCCTTATTGTAAAAGAACACATTAAGAACAGCAATTTCATCCAAAAAGTAAAACAAATGGGGGCTGACAGGGCTGATGTGTGGAATGTTTCCACATGTCAAAAAGAAGCTGGCCTATTTCTTTTTCTGAGCTTACCTTTCTGTCTTCACAGACCATAAACCTTTTCTTAGCTTTTGAATAAACTGTTCAGTCAGGCTTTGAGATGATAGGTAAATGGACCTTGTGGTTAGTTCTGTGGTTCCATTTCACATCACAAATTCCTGGAATTACTTAAAAACAATTTATAAGTTGCTACTGCTGACAATGTGTTCTAGGATAATAGTTATTGATAACAGTATAAGAGAGGTATGAGAAGATATCATAGATGATTTACGAAATATTTTTGGCTAGTCAAATAAAGCATTAGTCATAACAATATATATTTGGCCCCGGGAAGTCCTGGAAAATCCAAATGCTTGCCTTCTCAGGAGTTGCCTGTTGCCTTATGTTGTTGTTGTGGGTTTGTGTGACAAGGTTTTGGTAGCAGAGGGGGCTACGGAAGTGGCTTCTGTGAGAAGTTGCCAGAAGCTTCCCCTATGTCCGATAGAGCCAATGCCATCAGCTCCGAGACAGACCCACTGCTCGCCAAGGCCGAGCCCCTCAGTGATGGTAGTAGTGCCTCTGTGATGACATATTTAAGGAGAGGAAAAAAACTTGCTGTGGGATGGCAGTTCGAGAGAGAGGAGTGAGACTGTGTGAGAGAAACAACCCTGCAGACACCAAGGTCAGTGAAGAAGGAGGGGGAGGAAGTGCTCCAGATAACAGAGCAGATATCCACCTGCAGCCCATGGAAGACCTCACACCAGAGCAGGTGGATGCCTGAAGGAAGCTGTGACCCCGTGGGGAGCCCACACTGGAGCAGGCTCCTGCCAGGTCCTGTGGACCAGTGGAGAGAGAGAAGCCCACATCAGAGCAGGTTTGCTGGCAGGACTTGTGACCCCGTGGGGGACCCATGTTGGAGCATCTTGTTCCTGGAGGAATACACCCCGTAGAAGGGACCCACGCTGGAGCAGTTCATGGAGAGCTGCAACTCGTGGAGAAGTCTGTGTAGAACTGTCTCCCGTGAGAGGAACCTCACATTGGAGTAGGGGCAGAGTGTGAGGAGTCCTCCCCCTGAGGAGGAAGGAGCAGCAGATGAACTGACCACAACCCCCATTCCCCATCCCCCTGTTCCACGCAGGGGGAGGAGTTAGAGAAACAGGAGTGCAGTTGAGCCTGGGAAGAAGGGAGCGGTGTGGGGAAGGTGTGGAATTATTAGTAAAATTAAGGTTTTACATCTGAAAATTTAGGTTTATATGAAAAATGTAGCAGTGTTCACCCATTGAGGAAAAACATGAAATCAAAAGGAGCTCTGAGGATGGGACACAGCTGCAGCAGGCCTGCAAGGAATCCACTAACACAGCAACTCCCTGCAATGTACCATAGAGGATGGAGCGGAGTGGAGACTCCATGGCCCTGCTCTATGATGATAAAGCAGGAAGAAATGGTTCTCTAGAACCGATAAGCAGCTCATCTGGCCCCCTGAGCCAACAGGTTTTTGAAACCTTGTCAAAGTGTTATCCTCTTGTGAACTTTGTTCACTTTAATATCATTTTAATACCAAAACACACCTCCAACCCGAAGGCTACCTGCCTTCAAGGTGCGACCACCCCTCTTCGAGTCTGCGCTCTCAATTTGTCATGAACTATACCTTTAAATCTGAAGCGAGAAAATTTTACAGCAATCATGACAAAAGGTATGTATGACTACAGTCACTCAAACTCCATCTTAAAGGTAGAAAGGATATAAAATAACCAGAGACATGCGGGATTTTCGGAGAAGAAGATCTTCGGAGGATAAGAAGATAACACTGTGAGCAAGTCAAAGGAAACTCCACCTCAGACTGCCTCTGACAACCGGGATTGGCTGACGGGCGGAGCCTTGCTTCTCCCCCCCTTGGGACGCCTTGGGTGAGACTTAGACTAAGCGCTTTTCTCGGGAATAGTTACTCCCTAATGTTTATAGCCAGGCTGTATTGTTTATAACCTTTTCACGAGTTTCATATTTGCACGTGCTGTCTTGAAGACAGTCACTAGCACCGGCAATTCAAAAAACCTATATACCTGTTGCACAAATAAAACGGCACACTTTAGGTAGCCAGTTGTCACAGTTTCTCACTGAACGCGACCATATGCGGCCGTGCTAGTTCATGGACTGAAGGTGCAGACTACTATTAGTGTATCCAGAATCGTGGTACTTTAATATACATATTAAACGCTACTGGACTGGTAGAGGGAAATCGGATATCACTCAGAATTTAAACCTAGCTGTACCTAGTCTCTCACTCCGGTGAAGANAGTTAGAAAGCAAGGGGGTTTATTTTCTGCCAAATTAACCTGACAGAAGGTGTCTGAAGATATGGTTTTATTTCTCATTATCCTACTCTGATTTGATTGGTGATAAATAAAACCTTTTTTTTTTTTCTCCCCAAGTTCNGTCTGTTTTGTGACAGTAGTGGTCTCTCCCTGTGCTTATCTCGACCCACAAGCCTTTCATCATAATTTCTCTCCCCTGTCCAGTTGAGGAGGGGGAGTGATAGATCAGTTTTAGTGAACACCTGGCATTTATCCAGGCTAAATCAAAACAGTTGTTTGTATTAGGCACTCTTTAGCACTTCCAGCAAAACTTACTGCTTCAAATGACAAACACGTGGTAGATTAGCAAGTATATTTACATGACAGTATGTATAATTGAGTTCCTTAATTGAACACACAGCAGTTTTAAAACAATTTAGTGCACAGTACTTTGGATCATGGTCAATATGTTTCAGTATTTTGATGCAATTGTAGCTGCTAATAAAAAGACAAAATCTCTTTCTATTCTCCTCTAAAAGTTCCATTTTTTGTGAAATTGGAATGGTTTGTGGAAATATTTCAATTTTGATAGAAAATATCCAACGTACTATCTGTAAAAGTTTGGAAAAACAGATGGATCACTCTTCTTATTCGTGAATGTTCTAGCCACTAAGTTGCTCAGCATCCTGAGACATCTTAATTCCTGCTTTTATTTCTATTGATTTTTAATTCAAAATCTTTACTCTACATATTGAAAAGATATATTAAAACTCACACTTTTTTAATTTTTAGAGCATTTAAATGTTGTTTTCTGACCAGTCTATCAACAGTTTTCACTGACACAGTTAAATCTAAGGGTAAGGCCATAAGTATAAAAAGTCCTTGCTAGCAAGTATCCTTGTACAGCTTTAGATTTTTAGGTCACATACCAAATGAACCCTCTGTATATCACTCATTTTCCTGAAGTTAGAGAGTTATTTTTATTTCTTCAGTTCTGTTGCATATTCAGCTATGTACTCTACAACTGCAAACTCTACAGCAGCATTTGTCATGACAAATGTCTCAGTAATGAAGTTCAATCTCCATATTATCCTAGTCTCTCGGCTTCTATCTGTTCCGGTATAAGCAACAGAGCATATATTTATTTCCTATAAGCATCAAGAATAAGCTTTATGGGTGTTTTGTTTGATTTATCAGACTTCTGGAGGGCAGACTTTGGCCTATTTAGGAGTCTGGTTCACAGAGTGTCTTGGGAGGCAGTCCTGGAGAGCAAAGGAGTCCAGGAAGGCTGGACATTCTTCAAGAAGTAAATCTTAAAGGCACAGGAGCAGACCATCAAAAGACAAACAAGCCTAGCTGGACAGAGCTGTTTGGCTGGAACTCTAGGAAAAAAACAAAGTTTACGACCTTTGGAAGAAGAGGCAGGCAACTCAGGAGGTCTACAAGGATGTCGTGAGGTTATGCAGGGAGAAAATTAGAAGGGCCAAAGCCCAACTACAACTTAATCTGGTTACTGTCATAAAAGAAAATAAGAAATGTTTCTATAATTACATTAGCAACAAAAAGAGGGTGAAGGAGAATCTGTGTAGCAGGAAACAAAGTGACAATGATGAGTAAAAGGCTAAGGTACTTCATGCCTTCTTTGCTTTAGTCTTTAATAGCAAGACCAGTTGTTCTCCAGGTACCCAGCCCCCTAACCTGGAAGACAGGGATGGGGAACGTCTCCATAATCCAAAGGGAAATGGTTCGTGACCCACTACCCCACTTAGACACACATAATTCTATGGGGCAGGGTGGGATCCATCCAAGGGTACTGAGGAAGCTGACAGCAGACCTCACCAAGTCACTTTCAATCATTTATCAGTAGTCTTGGCTAACCTGGGAGGTCTCAGCTGACTGGAGGTTAACAAATGTGACGTCCATCTACAAGAAGGGCCAGAAGGGGGATCCAGGGAACTACAGGCCGGTCAGTCTGACCTCAGTGTGGGGGAAGGCTACGGAGCAGATCATCTTGAGTATCATCATGCAACACTTACAGTTCAACAAGGTGATTAGGTCAGTCAGCAGGTGTTTATGAAAGGCAGGTCCTCCTTTACTAACCTGATCTCCTATGACCAGGTAACCCTCCTAGTGGATGAGGGAAAGGTAGTGGATGTCGTCTATCTGGACTATAGTAAAGCCTTTGGCACCATTTCCCACAGCATTCTCCTGGACAAACTAGCTTCTCAAGGCTTGGATGGGTATACTCCTTGATGGGTAAAAGACTAGCTGCATGACTGGATCCAAAGAGTTGTGGTGAATGGATTGAAACTGAGCTGCCGGCCAGTCATAAGTGATTTTCCACAGGGCTCAGTATTAAGGTCAGTTCTTTTAAATATCTTTGTCAATGATCTGGATGAGGGGAGCAGGTGCACACTCAATAAGTTTGCAGATGACACCAAGTTGGGTGAGAGTGTCGGTCTGCTCAAGGATAGGGAGACTCTGCAGAGGGATCTGGACAGACTGGATCTATGGGCCGAGGCCAACTGTATGAGGTTCAACATGGCCAAGTGCCAGGTCCTGCCCTTGCATCGCAACAAGCCCATGCAACCCTACAGGCTTGCGGAAGAGTGGCTGGAAAGCTGCCCAGCAGAAAAGGACCTGGCAGTGGTGGTCGACAGCCAGCTGAACATGAGCCAGAAGTGTGTCCAGGTGGACAAAAAGGCCAACGGCATCCTGGCTTGTATCAGAAATATTGTGGCCAGAGGGAGGAGGGAAGTGATCATGCCTCTGTACTCAGCACTGGTGAGGCCGCACCTCGAATACTGTGTTCAGTTTTGGGCCCCTCACTACAATCAGGACATTGAGGTGCTAGAGCACATCCAAAGAAGGGCAACGAAGCTGGTGAAGGATCTAGAGCACAAATCTTACGAGTAGTGCTGAGGGAACTGGGGTTGTTTAGTCTGGAGAAGAGGAGGCTGAGAGGAGACCTTATTGCTCTCTACAACTACCTGAGAGGCAGTTGTAGTGAGGCGGGTGTTGGTCTCTTCTCCCAAGTAACAAGCAATAGGACAAGAGGCAATGGCCTCAAATTGTGTCAGGGGAGGTTTTAGATTGGATATTAGGAAAAAGTTCTTCACCGAAAGTATTGTCTAGCATTGGAATAGGCTGCCCAGGGAAGTGATTAAGTCAGTGTTCCTGGGGGCACTTAAAAGATGTGTAGATGTGGTGCTTAGGGACATGGTTTAGTGGTGGACTTGGCAGTGTTAGGTTAATGGTTGGACTGGATGATCTTACAGGTCCTTTCCAACCTAAATGGTTCTAAGTCATATCTGTTACCATAAAAACACCCTACTGTAAGCTTATTGTAAATGAGTCTCTCAGGACTCACTGCATGGAACCATGTGTCTCATAAACACAACTATTCTGTGTCATCCCAGAATATCTTCTATTGCTGGATAAAATACACGTTCAATGTGATGGCTAATTGGAAGAATCTTTAGACTTATTTAGGCATAAATTGCAGTTGTAGGTATGTGCACATAGAACTGTACCTGAAATGTGTTTATTAACAGAAAACACCAGGCAAAAAAAAAGAAGCAGAAGAGTTCTTGATAATTTTCTAGAAATATATGAAAAAAGATATTAGAAGGAAACCTATTTCTTATTTATTTTATTATCTTACAAAATTAATTTACATTTAAAACATTAGCTCATTGGAGTGTGAATGCTTTCCTATATTTGTAAGTCAGTATTAAGTTCGCACTCTAGAAAACATGCAAACATATTTATACAGGATCTTACAGGATCATTGTGAAATCTATTGGAAATCTAGCTGAAGTTACATCCCTTCTCTGGAACAATTTTACATAAAGCATCAGGGAGTGAGAGATCATCTATAATTAAGTTTATCAACAAATAAATAGCTTTCATTTTATGACTGTTTATATGTCTTCATTGAAAATCAAGGAACTGATTCCAACATGTCAAAAATTCCTGAATTTCTCATTAGTTTCAGGAATTTGTGAGAGGCGGAATACAGAGAAGAAAAATGTAATAACAGAAACTGTCATTTCATGGAGGAAAGCTGGGCATCTTTACATTCAGAGTTTGTAGTAACACATATTCTGCATTTCTGTTATACAGTTGAACAGCTGGATATAGAATATATATGGAATATCCATATGTAGAATATACTGGTGTGAGGTGTTAAAACTTCAAATGTGCTATGAGAAGCAATGCACTGCTGATTATTTCTTTCTCCCTCTTACCAACAGAAGTGATGTGCCTCATAGCAACTGTTGAATTAATTATTCTGGCATAAAAGAAACTCGATTAATTTTAGTATCACTTCACAGATTATAAAACCCCAAGATTTTCTGAAGTTTCAGAAGACAGTCTTTTTGCTTTTTAATCATAGTTTCTGTGAGGTTTCATCTTCCCAGCTCACTGAAAAAGGAAACTGGCATACAAAAATACTAATTCAGGAGGGCTGAAACATAATAAATGGAAAGCAACAAAAGATAAGTACCTGCTTCTGCTAATGCTATATGTCTTGCTCTTCATGCTCTTCAACATCAGACATACCTCCCAGACAGGTAAATCATTGCTAGTCTTTCTTACTACTACCTGTTCTTGCAGAACAATCCACAAAAAACTCCAGGGCATCAGTTCTGAGTATAAAAGTTCTTGATGCCATTTGTTGTGACTTCAGTGAGATTTTTTTTTCCTTTCCTATATGTTGAATTATATGCTAAAATATTAAACGCTATTGCTAAGATAGCATGAAATAAGAAACACATTCCTGGTGCAGATTTGCAATATTTGATCCCAAACCAAGATAGAAGTCAACCTCTGTACCTTAAAAAGCTTTTCATTGTAATCAGACAGCACAAATTTTGTCTTTCTGGACATATTTTAGCATCACTGAACTACTGGAAAAATACACTTAGACTTTGATACTCAGTATGAATTAGACATCCAAATGCCTTTGAATATTTGACCCTCCATTATTTGTGTATTCTTTAGAGAAGTGAAGCATAACTAAAAGTATTGCAAGGGTCAATTGACATGCCTTCTGGAAAAGAATACTTATTTAGAAAGGTAAAGATAATGTATTATAATCATGCCCTTGAAAATATCTGGACATCTTTAAATTGGAAATACTGAACTAAGGAGTTTCTCATTTGAAACTAAGTAAAACCTTGCTCCAAAAACTTCATTTGACCTACTCAGAAAAAGACTGTGGGCCCTCAGGATCTGAAATTTAACTTGAGCTGTGAAATTAAAAGTCTGAATTTAAAAAGTCCTCTATATTCTCAAAAACTGTAAGTCTCTGCATCTTTAATTTTGTGGGTTTGCTTATTCTTTTTTAGAAGAAAAGGATATATACTGTAACTTTTGGTTGACTGATCTACTATAGATTTATCAATAGGGTGATGTAGGAACAGTTTGATAAAACCAGGAAGAATAAAGTCCATTGTGGGTATTTTTACTGAACCTCAGAATACACAGAATCGTGCAGTAAGATAGTGAGAGGAGGTATTTCAATGTTGGCGATAAGGTAAAGCTGTTGAATGTCTTTCAAATTATTATGCCAGTTCAGATATTTTTTGCATAATGAGAACATCTTTCATGTGTCAGAACAGGTTTTGGTTATAACTAAATAAGTGAAAGCAGGGATATGTTGATAAGGTCACCTTTAATGTAAAGTTTGGTCTGAGTTGCTTAAAGTATTTCATGGAATAGGGAAGCCTGCTGATGAAGTGAGGCATTCTGAGAAAGAAATATTGTAGAACATGGTATTTTGGAAGAAAAGAATTCAGTTTCTTTCTTTAAAAAATAAAAAAAATCACCTATATTAAGATAAGATCTGTTACAGTAAACAAGCAAAATGTTAATAACCTGTTTGCTAATTATTGCTTACTAATATAAATTATTTCTTCAAGCTCATGATATCAAATTAATTATTGGGGTTTTTAAATTATTTTTATTACACTAGCCATGATAACCTTTCTCTAAATCTGTTCGAATAGCCTCTGTATGGTTGTAGCTGGGTCTTCATGTGTCCAGAACAAACAACAGGAAGCACTGATTTGCTTAGCACATGATTATCTACAAAACTCAAAGTATGCTAGGAGGGATATAAGTTTTATTTATGTAGTATTATACATTACAAGTATATTATTTCTATATGGTCTTAACCAGTAAGACTAGAATGTTCCTTCTAAATATTTTATTTTGTTATCTATCCTCTCAGTTTACATTAGGGCAAATAAACTCTTTTCATAAAGGCTAATTGAAAGACTAAGAGGGTTTAATACACTACTGCAGTAATACCAATATTTAACCCAAAGCTTTATGGACTAATTCTCTGGATTTTGCAAGAGATTCTGGGGCTGGCCCTTGGATGAAGAATTGGATTCCACCTGTATTGGACATTTTTTTTAACCTCTCCCTCTTACCGTATGGTAAAAACACGTTTTCTGAAGAACAGAGTCAATCTAAACCCTTGTCCTTTCTCCTGATTATGTCATTGGTTTTAGAAAAAAATATTGTCTCACTTATAAGCAATATTTGGTTGTAACCTGTCTTCAGTATATTAGTACTACACCAGGTGAACTCCCTGTAGTTTTGCTGTAATTGCAGAAATGCGAAGGGTGCTGATTTTATATGCACTATCAATCACACATACATATAACAAAACCAGGCTTGTCCTTCTTTGTATTTGTACAGTGTCTGAGTGCAGGGTCTCTCAGTGTGTATTACAATGCACAATATTATAAATAACTGCAGCAAAAATGAAGAAATGGTCCTAGGACTTATTGAGAAACTTTGAAAATATGCTATAAATTTGTCTATTTTTGATAATGAGAAACATTGAAAATAAACTAATAAAAGTGTTGAAGTATTGTAATAACAGTGCAGTGTAAGAAAGGCCATTTCTGAGAATATATATTAAGTCTGCAGTGCTGACATTAATAGTTGAACATTTAATAATGCAGTACTAATATTTTACCACAGTTCCAACTAGAAAACCTATTTCTATACACTATCTTAGCAATAGAGAAGTTGTTTTAGAAAGTCAGATTGTGTTCTGCATAATGGTATACATACTGGGTCCGAGAACAAGTCCTAAGCTTGGTAGGTATGGCATAAAATGTTAGATTAGTTTACAGATTAGTAACCGTGTCACCGTTAAGAGTTTGTGATTTATACCCAGTTGCATGAGGGCTTCTATGTGAGTGCTCTCTACCCTATACAGACATACATACATACATGCACATGCCTTGTCATATGTATGTGACGTATTTGTCATCTACTCTATGGTATGTGTTCCACATAGATGCACCCATAAGCATATTTTACATACAGCAAACATTGTTAAAAAGATCAAGTTTATGTCGATCAAAAATTCAGTGGCCTCATTAGCATGATTTTAAATTAATATATCCTGGTAGGCTGTATTATGCCAGGCCTAGGATTAGAGAAACACAGTCAGACATTTTTCTTTTTCTTCTGAGGTGTGTTTGTGTGTTTCTGGAACATAAAAATCATAACTCGCACACTTCATGGCAAAAACCAGGTGTCCTCATTTAGTCCAGTTCCAAAATTGTTCCAAGAACTTCAGTTTCAGTTTTCTTGGTAATCTGTTTTTAAGTTACATTGTGGACAGAAATGCTGTAAAGAATGTTCCAGTACTGAAATTTGTAACTTAACGTTAAGTAAGTGAATGACATTGTTAGGTATATAGACATTAAGGTTATTTGTTTAAAAGCTAGGAAGCAAATAAAAAACCTCAAGTCTTGCTGTGTTATTGAAGGTCAGGGTCTTTAAGCCACTCTTACAATTCAGAGACCCGATTCATGAGTGTGGAACACATGGCATTGGCAATACTGGAGATCCTGCTTAACTAGGCAGGGGTTGGGGAGTTGTTTTGTTTTGTTTTTAATCTTTTTTATGGCAATACAGCATAGCCTAATTATTTAGATACATTATGATGCCCAGTTGAACAAAGAATACATTAATGTACAGCAGGTTTATAGAATAAGACTTCATTATGGTTTTCTTAAAGGTTCAGTTCACATGATCTACAGCACCCCTTAACCAACATCTCCAGCTGGGCTAGGAAAAATTGAGGTAAGGAGAGTGTTGCATACACAGCAACTTTCCATTTTTGTTTCCACAAGTATTGAGGATTTATTTTTTCTTTTAAATGTTCTTGCTCTAAAATTAGCCGTGTCAGCCCTTGTTTTTATTTCCAGGTTATCTGTGCATATATATATACTTATGAGTGTGTATATATATGTATCAATGTACATATACATAAACTATATATATATGGCTGATATTATCACAGCTAGAAATTGAAACACTGAAGAGACCTTTTATCATTTATTTACAGTTCTGTGGAAGACAGACTTTGGCAAAGCATCAGTTGTTCTGCTTGTTTTCTTTTTTTCTTTGAATGAAAGCAATTATGATTGTAACAAATTAAGCATTGTATGTTCTCCTTTTGGAGTGTGCTAAAGTGTGTTTCTTCTTCAACTACCAGTCAAATCTTTGAACAGATCTGGTTTTCGTTCTAGAAAGAAAAAAATCTGTTGTATGGTTTTTTTTGGTTTTTTTTTTTTCTTTAGATTCTTAAATCTGAATAAGTAGTATGAATAACAGGACTAAATAAAAGTCACCTGCTGACAGAAATTATCTTAAAAGTGGAAATGAAAAAATGACAGAAATACAAGAGAAGATTCATCAGTATACAGTGGATAAGGAAAATTTATAGTTCTACTCCTTTTAATACTATGTATTGATATCAAACCTGGGGATTAATGATAAACATTAAATAAAAATTATTAAGTCTAATAGTCTTAGGAATACAGATGAGAGAAATTTTGAAGTAAAATCCTTCAGTAATCCCAAGAGTTTCAGGCTACTTTGTGAGGCTTCTAATTACTCCAATACAAAATACGAAACATTTTAAAGTTCTCACCATCCCTGCGAAGTCTCATCAGTGTTTGACTTTATTATTTGATTTGGGTGGAAGTAATCCACTACTGATTGTAACTGGTTGCTAAGCATGCTTCCACAGCAAAGGCAATCACAGGGAAAAAGCTAGTCAGTTCACATAGTTTAGGCCAGAATCAGAATCGAAGCACTTTATTAATTTATTAATGGCATATAATTAACCCACCATGAACTATACATTCAGGATCAATGTTGGTAATATAATGGATAAATCACGATACCAGACAGGTACAGAGTGTTAAACAGCCATGCATTTCCCAGCACCGTAACCAATCCCCAGGAGCACACATCATTCCCCGAACCCACCAGCTCCTGGGCAGTCCCCTCTGCCCGTGGGTCATGAGCACACCCCTCCACCGTGGGTCCCCATGGCCACCCAGACCCTGGCAACTCTTTGTGCTGCCTTCATGCCACTTCTCAGGCTGGCTCTCTCTGTGTTTCTGTTTCTTCTATTGTATTTAACAGAATTTCTCTTCTCCTAGGTAATTACCTGCTTATTGTTTAATCTGGCTGCGGGTCACCTTCTTCTTTAACAGGGTTGGTTTGGAGCAGACCCCCCTCCTGGCAGTCCTGTGCACGACACATGCCCTCCCCATGCACACTCACGGTCCTGCCCTAAGGGCTGCAGCTAGCCAGGCCACCCCTTATGTGGGCCATGTGAGCACCTCACAAAGACCTTTATGTTAAGCTGTGAATGGTAAAAACGTTCCTCCAAGGAAAAAATTAGAATTGATTTCATACAGACATAATTTGTTTTTGTTCAATGTGTGTCATTCTGTTCATTTCACCTTCTAATAAATGCACTTTCAGATTTGAGAAACTCACTTAGGTGAAGAGTAGGTGGAGAGGTGGTTAAAAGAGACAGATAATGCAACATCAAGGGAGCGCTGTAGACGATTTAGGGCATCTTAAGATTTTGTTTCTTAAATACAAGATAGTTGTCTTGGAATTCCCAACAGTCAAGATATCAAGAGATGTGCATCTACTCCACGGGCGAACCGACCTAGTTTGTTGTAGATATTTTAATTTGGTTAGGACAGGGTGAGTTGCCCTGTGTGAGTGACTATTTCTGTCCAAAGGATTTGAAAGGAATCTGGATTGATTGTTGTGGGCTCACACAACACAGTTAGATTTCTAAAATTGTAGGATACCTGAAAACTACCCGTGCAGTCTTTACTCCCTATGAGTAGACATCAAAGCAGAGGTCCTTGATATGTCTGCATCACAGCACAGTTTCCCATTGAATCCTGGAATATATTTGCAGCAGAATACACAGTACAATTCTATCTCTATGCATATCCTGATACAATGAAATAATAATGAAAATGAGCTTCCAGTTACCAGAAAAATCCTTTACACCTCATTCTAGCTGTGATGGATTTTTAATCCTTGTCAAAACAAAGTTATTCCACAAATCAGGTTAAAAAGAAAAAAAAAGTGTTCCTGATTATGAACCATTTCTGCACTGCAGTTTGTACAGTGTCTGGCATAATAGGATCCTGGTCCCTTAGTGAGTGCACTGCTAACAGAACACAAACTAAATAATCACTATTATTGTGGCCTGCCAGTATAACGTATAGCATGGAATTGCTGATAATGGGAAAGTGACCATCACTGTATTATAGTTCTCATCCCCACAGGGAAATGATGAGGCAGACCATAGCATCTTAACAGCACCAAACTGAAAGAAAAGAGGTCCATGTAGCACTGGGTCCACTGGGAACAGGAATTACCAGGGCATTTATCATAAGGAGATTGATGAAACTGGTGATTCCACCCTCACTCAGACGCTCTTTGGTTCTGTCTTTTCACTCAGTATCCATCACAGTCCTTTACAAAAACATGCTTGTGCAAATTTTGATAAGCACCACTTGCATTCAAGTTTTAATGAACAGTTGCATCTCTCTGGTCTCAATTTGTTCGCAAAGGCAGAAATTTACTTTGTTAAAATCACTGTATGCCTAAAGTAAAGTGAACAACAGATGCTAAGACAGAGAGAGAAACAGAGATACTATTTCGTTCACAGACGACCCAAAAGACTGCTGCTATAGGGGTAGATTACTCTCTGGAGTAAAAAGTCCCTCGGCTGACTTGACCTCTGCCTCTGCACTTGTTATTCCTTACTGCTCTTTGCCAAATGTGTTCGTAAAAGACTCTAATAATGGGTAATCCAGAACCTTCCCAGGCAATCACTTCCACAGATTAGTTTTGTTTTTGATATTATTTCATATTTTTTTTGTAAAATCTAAACTAGATTACTTTAGCTGCTATTTAATCCCATTATTTCTAGTCTTATTCCCGAGAAGAGAACAGATTTTTCCATTCTTCTTTTTCTTGTTTGCTGTAATATTTTGTATATCTGAAGACTTTTGTTGCATTCTTCTTCTGTATACTCTTCTTGAGATTAAACAGTAAGAGTTCTTTCTGTCCCTCCTCATAATCATGATTTTTAGATTGTTGATCTTACTTGTTATCGTCTCTGGATTTCCTCCAGCTGGGTGACAGCTTTCCTGAAGCGTGGAGCCCTGAACAAATCTTGTCTCGTCCAGCTGAAGGTGTTACCTACATACTTTTAGCCAGTTTTTCAACTGCTTTTAATGAAAAACAGTTGAAGAGGATTTGGAAGAAATTTGACTTTTTTTTGTTTGTTTTGTTGTTTTTATTCTTTTCCTGTCAAGATATCTCATGATATAATGGCTGTGATGTCGGAAATCCTTAAGACTGATGTTACGTATCCTGTAAAAAACACATCAGCAGCTCTAATATCCATGTCTGTATGGCTCTGAAAATCAGCAGGTCCTCTATATTACACCTTATTTCAAAGCTTTCTGCTCATTGCAGTGACAGCTGATGGCAAAAGAAACTTATTCATTAAGAATTTTTTTGATGAGGAAAAGACCACTGAGAGTAATTCTTATTTACCTCAGTGACCTGGCACTGTAGTCACTGGTATCAGGCACTTGCTCAATGCCAGCTGTGTAACTTAATTTTCTACAGACTGTGGTTTCTCACATTTGTGGATCTCTAGACTTTCCAGCAGCTTCTTTGTGCCAATGAAGAGCAGAAGACTTGCTCTGCTTCACTGGTATTTCCAGATATTCTTGTTGCTGTATGTTGACTTGCTGCACTTCTTTCCTAGAACTCAGGTCAGAATTTAATATACCAGGACTTCAAAGATGACTGGGAATATGTTAGACCCCAAAAACCGAGGATTAATGTTATTTAAATGTCTCTTCTTAATGACCTTGGATTCTTATAACATTTGTTATGCTAAATATAGAATTGCCTCAGGATGTGGTAGTACATATTTCAGAATCTATTCGCTCAGATAGAAATAGAGCTTTTTATTGCTGATTATTACATATACTATTTGGGAATAATATTTATTATTATAATACATGAAAACTGATTTGACTAGTGACAATGGGGATCTTCTGTTCTTAACGGACTGTCATACTTGGAGTTCCTACAATTTCAGCAAAAATTCTGAGGCACAGGTTTATCTCTTTCTGTTAGCTGAAACCAGAGCAGAGCAAATGATAAAACAAAAGCCATGAATGCCTTCTCAAAATTGTAAATAAAATTCTCTTCTTCTTCAGCCACAACTTTGTGTGTTTCCTTTTATCTCTTTCTGTTAGCTGAAACCAGAGCAGAGCAAATGATAAAACAAAAGCCATGAATGCCTTCTCAAAATTGTAAATAAAATTCTCTTCTTCTTCAGCCACAACTTTGTGTGTCTCCTTTTCTGAATATTAGCATACAGGATTCTATGATTGTTCACTCAGAGAGTTCATTTAAATGAAGTATATTCATAGACATTTATAAACACAATTATTTGAACCAAAACAGAAAAGTCACGCTGATTCAGCTCTGGAACAAAACCATGTATTCAATCAGAGATAAACAATGACATCTGAATTTCAGTTATTGATTGGTCTCAATGACTTCTTCCTAAACAAATTAAAAATAAGAGATCTGACAGACTATTGTGTGAGTAGCAATTCAACTAGCAAACAAATTGAAGAAAACTGTAAAGGGTAAGTAATATAGAAGATGGATACTGAGAGAGAAGAAATTATGTGGAAAGGTTACGAAATAGGAAAAGCAGAAAACACCATTTTAAACTAAGAATAGATTTAGAAGTTGGAAAAAGAATGGATAGAATTGTCTTCTGAAGCATGTACATCTACAAATTTGTTCAGAATGTGGAATCAGTTACATTATTCAGGTCTAGTGTGTTTATTATTTTAACCCATTATGCTCTGCTCAGAGCTCAGAGTGCCAATACATTGATGTTCTTACTGTTGTTTCTGTTAGGGAATTCATATACTGCAAATACTTCTGATGTCAGAAGAATAAAATATTTACGTGTAAATACAGGACATATAATGCCACTTTGAAGCAAAAAATGCTTATCAGGTACATGTGTATTAGTTTTGTGGTCTGTGTAACAATATTCTAGAAGACAACAACTATTTGTTAACAATGAAAGTCTAATTTTGCTTTAATGGTCATTAAGTGCGATATCTCACTAAGATCTATATAGACTCTGCACATGAAACAGAGCAGCAGATCTCTTCTTTATACTGCTTAGTAGTCAGAACTGCTAAAAAAATAATGATTAAAGCTCCAGGCATCCTGGGAAGTCACTGTGGCAGGTGTTGTTTATTAATCCCAACAACAGATTAAAGCAGGTGGATGTAAGCTGCTGGTGGAGTGAACTGGAATGGGAACTGGATATGAAAAGAAAAAAATAGACTACATACAGTAATAAACTGCAGGACTGTTCATGTAACCTGTAAAAGTAAGTCATGAGCTAGGGTTTGCTGCTGTACTGACATTGGCTTGAACTGATATTTTAAGATACATAGAAGTATTTTTGTATTTGCTTGTTTTTTGGTTTTTTTTTGTTGGTTTTTTTTTTCTTTAAAATGGGTAGGTATTACAGTTTTTAACCCTTCTCCATATCCAGGAATGACAAAGACTTACTTGTGACCTAAAATGGAAGATGACTTTAATATGTAACAATGTGTCGCTGGCAGTTACAGTGTTATACAAAACCGTGGATATCTTCTGATTTGAGATAAAATTGTGAAAAGTGGTCAGGCCAGAACAGGAAAAGAAACTTAATTTTTAACTTCCAAAAAGGAGTAAGGTTTGGCAACTGGATAATATCCACACATTTAACGAGGCCAGGACAGACATTCACACAGCTAAAATGCAAAGCTAAATGTGAAACACTTTTGCTAAATTTTGATCTTTCAGGCCAGAAGGAAAAAATGTTTCATAACTTATGGTTGATACAGGCAAACTTGTACGGTTTTGTAAGGGGATTTATTTCATGTTGAAAAAGTATCTAAGATGTTGTCTTTCATTCCCTTACTTTCAAAGCACTCTCCTCTGAACACTTACAAAATGGTGTGTTTGCTTTCCCAACAGACTTGAAATAACAACACATTGTCCAAGCTCTAACCTAATCAATCTATTTCATCTCTGGATTTCTAGTCCAAAATGTCTGTTATAATCCACTAACTTAGAAGGAAAGAAGGGATTTACCTCCTTTTCTCCTCTGTGCTTTTTGAGCAGATGATAACTTTAACTGATGTTACCTTTCTCCATCCTAGACCTTTTTTCTGGGAGGGAATAGGACAAGGAAAAAAAAACAAGTAGAAGAAGGTCACTGATCCTCTGAACTCAATTTTATAGGGATATTTGAGGTGCTTTTAAAATATATATCGGTTTCTAGTTACACTTACATGACCTCTGTTAAAGGCAAAATTCCCAAGACTGGATAATATCCTACACTAGCCACTATGGTAGCTATGAACGAATGTATATGGAATGGCATTGCTACAGTGAAGGACAAGATATTTTTGTATGGTTGCTGTGAAGTAAAGGCTACAGACTGGTGCAGCAGTGCCAGTATCACTAACAAGCTGTGCCATTAAGTTATTTAGGAAGTTAAGGTGATACTGTGCAACTGCTGTGATTTCAGATCCTAAAACCAATTATTGATTGGTAAAAGAATATAATCCCAGGTACCACTCTTAAAAGAGTATGGGTTTTGCACTAAGCTGAAGTATCCTAATACTGATAAATTATCCCATGGGAAACAGGTTTCATGTTCTTCAAAGCGTTGTTAACAAAACACCAGGCTTACTGACCTTCACAATTAGTAGGTAAAGATGTGGGAAAATATCCAGCTTCCCTACATTCACATTTGTAGCTCAGAATGTCTCAGTTTTAAAAGATTTTTATTTGTGAGCCCATATTGTTATTTTTAAATTAACGTGAGAAACACTAGCATATTACAGGTACTGAATTCTCTATACTTTCTATACTTTGTAATCATTCACAAATACATATGTATAACATAACATAACATCATATCATGTAATGTAATACAATACAATATAGTATAATACTGCGGCCGTAAGGGAGCAATGAGACTCCTAGAGAAGAGTGATAAAGAGATACTGAACATACATCCCACACTAAGGTACTAAATTTAATCTGAGACTATCTTTCCCCTAATAGCTTTTTATACAGACAATCATTTGCAAGACTACCCTTCAACAGCCTTTTCTGTTATTTCAAAACTTCTTCAGGAGTTGTGGCAAAATAACTGAAGCTGAAGTAATTATTGGATAACTACCACTGCAAGAAAGGGAAGGATGACGAGAGAAGTGACACAGACAGAGCTCAAGGCAAGTTACAATTATGACTCTTAAACTGGGTTTCTAATAAAAAACTGGCTTAATCTGAGAACTCAGAAAGAAGCTAAGTTTTCAGGGTGGGAATTTTTAACACTTTCTGAAATTTGACCTCTAATTTTCTGAAATACAGTAACTAACAGTATGTAAAATGCTGAAATAGGCAAATCTCTTAATTAATCTCATGTGCTATCACATTGCAATACCACATTTTTTACAAAGAATTCACCTACATTTTATTAAGCTGATTTTACATCTCTATGTTTTTGATATGATAATTTTGCTAAATTCTAAGACAGTGCCAACAGACCAGTGTATGGTAGTTCTTGACCTGAGAGACTGGAAGCTAAGGCAAAAATGTTTGAAACTGAACAAGAAACATTGAGGAATAATAGATTCATAACTTTACCCCGTAGTTTAATTTAGAATCAAAATGCAAGTTACCTGAGGTTGATATTGAAGACTAGTCACTATTCATTGTTGAATAGTGACTATTTGAATCATCAAAAAAGCCAATGCTTATTCTGAGTAATGCAATACCTCAGCAGATCAACAGACCCTGAGAACCATCTCAAAACTCCTGTTGCTTAGTGCACCATATTTTGTTCTGCGAAGTATATTTTGTAGGTGAACTACAGTGAGCAGAAAATGATGACTAAAGCTGTCTGTATCTCCAGAGCTGCCTTTCATAATGTTCAACTTTCAGCCTGTCAAAGCAGGACAACATAAGAAAGTAGTTCTGTAAAATAAATATCCAGCTACAACATGAAGTTATCAGTTAAGATTTGTCTCAAGTGACTTAAAAAGTAATTAGAAAAGGCGATTTGAAACAGGTCAATACATGAACTCATTAAGCCTGAAAAATAATAATCTTTGGAAAATACATTACAAATATGGACAAAATGAAATGAATTTACACTTAAACTTACTGTGTTTAAATGTTTACACCATGAGAAGCAGATTTCCTTATGTTGGTTTTATGCTGTGTTGTATTTGTGTATTTGAGCAAGGCTAGCATTTTCTTCTCTTTTTGGTTTAATTTTTTGCCACTGCACTTCTCTGTTATCATCTGAGCTTGCACAGCACCACACACACTCAATGCTTTCAAAAACCGAAACCATCTTGTTTGTCTGAATCAGTAATGGAAGTCTACATGTAATTCTGCTGGGAGTCTGCCACTCTGTGGCGTAAGATATTCTTATAGGGCTTTCTACTTGCACTAGACAGAGTCAAAATTTCATTCTTTAATTAAAATTGAAGATCTTCAGCATCTGAAATGTTGTTGATCACAGAAGGTGTACTGTTGAATAAACTGTAACAGATCTTAAGGTTCCATGAAATGTCTGAGTATGGTAATAGACCACATAGGATGCTGTTAGTGATTTACAAAGCCAAGTATTATGTTTTCCTCCAGTGAAGCTTTCTTTATTATTATTAATGGATGATAATCTGTAGTAAAGCATAAGATAAGCATACTAAAATTTGTAAGTGAAGACAGATAATTAATTTATGTACCTTATATTCAAAGAGTTCTTCCAGTGCCTTCTGGCCTTTGTCTTACAGATTAAGATCCTCAAGTCAGGAGCAGAATAAGTAAGAGAGATATTTAGCAATTTTATATAATGATGACTGCTTTAGAGGCAATGTTAAGACCTTGTCAGACTCCTAAATGTTTAAGTTTAGGCATAAATTGTGTATTTGTCTATAAATGGAAGAACACATGTAACAGTTTTGTTCATTCCCATCTTTGCATTCAGGTCTTGATAGACCAAATGTTCTTACTTTGTTCCCTGATTGAAGTGATTGTGTTAATCACAGCTTTCAAAATAGGAAAAATAGATCTTGTTTCTCTGATGACAACATGAAACTTGACACATGATAGGGATCTCCCATAAAGAAATTAGAAGGTGAAAAGGTTCAGAATTTGTACATCTTGATTGTTTAATTTCATGATTTCTTAGCTTCACAATTTTCTGAAACTTGATCTTCTCATAGATAGGATATAACATTCTTCTTTGATATCTATGGTATCTATGATATCTTTGATGCATCCCAGAGTCAGGAGGGAATTGGGTCATGTAGTTGCCAAGACACTCTCCATAATGTTTGAAAAGTTATGGCAGTCAGGCGAAGTCCCTGGTGACTGGAAAAAGGGAAACATTGTGCCCATTTTTGAAAAGGGTAGGAAGGAGGACCCTGGGAACTACCGACCTGTCAGTCTCACCTCTGTGCCTGGGAAGACCATGGAACAGATCCTCCTAGAAGCTATGCTAAGGCACATGGAGGACAGGGAGGTGATGTGAGACAGCCAGCATGGCTTCACCAAGGGCAAGTCCTGCCTGATCAACCTAGTGGCTTTCTGTGATGGCGTGACTGCGTCAGCAGAAAAGGGAAAATCAATGGATGACATCTATCTGCACTTCTGTAAAGCCTTCAACACAGTCCCTCACAACATCCTTCTCTCTAAATCGGAGAAATATGGATTTGATGGGTGGACTCTTTGGTGGATAAGGAATTGGTTGGATGGTCACAGTCAGCGGATATTCGTCAACAGCTCAATGTCCAAATGGATGCTGGTGACAAGTGGTGTCCCTCAGGGATCTGTACTGGGACCAGTGCTCTTTAAGAGTTTCTTCAAAGACATAGACAGTGAGAATTAATGCACTCTCAGCAAGCTTGCAGATGACGCGAAGCTGAGCGGTGCAGTTCACACAACAGAAGGACGGGATGCTACCCAAAGGGACCTGAACAAGCTGGAGAGGTGGGCCTGTGTGAATGTCATGAGGTTCAACAAGGCCTAGTGCAAGGTCCTGCATTGGGACTGGGGCTACCCCCAGTATCAGTACAGGCTGGGGGATGAATGGATTGAGAGCAGCCCTGCCTAGAAGGACTTGGGGGTACTGGTGGATGAAAAGCTGGACATGAGCCAAAAATATACACTCACAGCCCAGAAGGCCAGCCTATCCTGTGCTGCATCAAAACAAACATAGCAACAAGTTGAGGGAGATGATTCTGCCTCTCTGCTCCGCTCTGGTGAGACCCCACCTGGAGTCCTGCATTCAGCTCTGGAACCCTTAGCACAAAAATGTCATGGATCTGTTCGAAGTGGGACCAGAGGAGGGTCATAAAGATGATCAGAGGGCTGGAACACCTCTCCTAGGAGAAAAAGCTGTTCAGTCTGAAGAAGAGAAGGCTGTGGGAAGACCTTATTATGGCCTTTCAGTACTTAAAGAAGGCCTACAGGAAAGATGGGGAAAGTCTTTTTAGCCCAGCCTGTTGTGACAGGACAATGAGTAATGGCTTTAAACCAAGGGAAGGTAGATTTAGAATGGATATAAGGAAGAAAGTTTTTACAATAATGGTGGTGAGGCACTGGCAAAGGTTGCACAGAGAGGTAGTGGAGGCCCTATTGCTAGAAACATTCAAGGTCAGTTTGGACGGGGCTCTGAGCAACCTGGTCTAGTTGAAGATGTCAAAAACAACAAGAAGGGCTTCTTCAACTACATCAGTAGCAAACAGAAGACTAGGGACAATATGGGGCCGCTGCTGAATGAGGCGGGTGTCTTGGTGATGGAGGATGCAGAGAAGGCAGAGCTACTGAATGCCTTCTGTGCTTCAGTCTTCAGAACCAAGGCAGGCCCTCAGGAATCCCAGGCCCTGGAGGTAAGAGGAGAAGCCTACAGAGAGGATGACTTTCCCTTGGTCGAGGAGGACTGTGTGAGGGATCGCCTAAGCAATGTCGACGCCCACACATCCATGGGCCCTGATGGAATGCACCCACGAGTGCTGAGGGAGCTGGCGGATGTCATTGCTGAGACACTCTCCATCATCTTTGAGAGGTCCTGGAGGACAGGAGAGGTGC
>Ga0065711_1003141_pt1 | contig 29525 bp, 16 predicted proteins | sample Hoacrofraction12_FD_59098 | JGI IMG/M metagenome (GOLD analysis project Ga0065711, IMG submission 59098) | Hoatzin crop microbial communities from Cojedes, Venezuela - Epithelial fraction 12 v2 (version 2) | ecosystem: Host-associated > Birds > Digestive system > Esophagus > Crop | place... | reverse complement strand
TGCCCGACTTCTTACACTTGGGGATCGAGAGCTCTTGCGCTCTGTGGAATACATCCTTAAAGACCTGCCAGCTCTGTTCTGTTCCTCTGTCCCTGAGGACCGTTTCCCAGAGAGTCCTTCTGACTATGTCAGTGATATGAGGAGAGTTTGTAAAACTGGATCATACAGTGGTCAGTAATACAGATATGCTCGTCAAGGAGCACATAGTGATAAAAAAGAGATATCGAAGTAGCAAGCAAGGATGGAAGTGTATATAAATGATAGAAAAAGTAATGATGGAAACAACTAACATGAGCTACATGGTAAAACATCTGGGTGGATAATGAAATGAACCAACAGGATAACTCACTGCAAGATATATTGCCAACACAGATAAAAAGAAGGCTTAAAAAGGAAAAGAAAAAAAATCTTCCCAGTCATAGTTGAGTAAGATGGGGAAAACTGAGGCCTGCAGACAAGATGTGACTCCATTTCATACAACTTGTAGTCTCAAGAAGCTGATGTGATGGAAATCTATCGCTGGTGAATGGCAGGGGCATTGGGAACGATTCCTCACTAGTTACTGCTAATGCATGAAGGGTGTAAGGCTCAGCCAGTGCAATTAAGAGGCAGAAGTTTTAGGGAGACGAAAAGAAGTAATGTTTTCATACCAGTTATTATTACACTGTGGACCTCCTTATCTCAGAGTATTAAGCAAGCCAAAGGTCCAAATGGCTAAGAAATGTAACAGATGATTTTTTGGAGCAAAGACCTGGAGTTTGACTACCAACACTGACCCCACTGATCGCTGGAAACTTTTGCTAAGTGGAAGGGCATTGTCTGCTCGCCCTGTTTCTTACAGTTTTCTCTCTAAACATCTGCTGTTGGCCATTGTGCGATACTGTGCTAGACCTATCTTTGGCTTGACCCCTTATGGAAGCTGTGATCAAGGCAGCTTCTTTTCAGGCAAGAAAAAAGATATTAGTCAACTGATTTCGTCATCACTCTAGTTTTTCCCAGGATACAGATAACCACTCAAAGTATAATTTTAAACAGATGAAAAGGAGTTTCTTGTTTGTTTTTAAAACATGAAGTTAGGAATATGTTATCAATTCATCAGTATTTGAGTGATAACAGAAAGGCTGATGCTTTACTTCTAAGCTACATTTGCCTAACTAGTAGAAAGAAGAAACTTTTTTGCATCACAAAGAAAAGCCAGTCTCGGTAAGCTGAAGTGTAGGAGCCAGACAACAAGCTCCCTGTTTATCCGTCCCTTGAGGTGGGTATCCACAAAGTACAGCAATGTGGACATCCTTCACCAGCATGATCAAGGGATAAAGAGTCTTGTTCATGTCAAAAGAGGTATTTGAGTATGTAAAAAGGCTTCAGACTCAACACTAATCTAAATCACTCTAAAGTTTTGGACGTTCTTTTCTAAGAGGTGAAAATACATTCAAATCACTAAGCACTAATACATTATTTCTGAATAAATTACGCTAACAAGAAAGCAAGAAGTACTGTCTTCTGAAATGAATAATAATGTTTATGCTCCAGGTTTAATTTAACCAAATATTTGAACTTAATCTCTGAACAAATCAGCAATTCTACAAGAAAATCCAATTTTATTCCTATTCAGACAGCCAAATGAATAATGGCACAGAATAAAATAATTTTTCTCAAGACAAATGGCCTTCTAGATCTGGTTAATAAGAAATACAGCTTGATTCCACTGTGTGTTTGGCCTAAATAATTTTGACTTATATACTTTTTGACCTGAATGTTTACATTACTACATAAATGGTTGCTAAATAAGATTAATTCCCTCTGATTTTGATCATTCATGTAATTAATATACTTGCTTAATGAAACCTGAGTCAAGAAGGCAAGTAATTTAGTTTTAGATTGGATTTTCTTCAGTGTTAAGAAGTCAAAACCAGCAACAAATCAAACTTCAAGCACTTGAGCCATTGTAAATAACTACCACAACTGGCATCAAACTTCCACTGATTAACTGGAGATTTCATAATGATTAGAGATGAATGTTGTTGTGGTCTTTATTGACACTGACAGTAAATTCCTTTTATGAGCACATACTTCTGTATTCAGGCTACATCTGTATGTTTATCTTCTGTCCTCAAGGCCCTCTTAAAAATGAGAGGTTGCATCTCATGAACATATCATGGGAGCACAGATTTAGCTACAGTAACTTCTTGCCATGACATTCAGTCATGTAATCCGAAACATACTAGTTTGGCTGCACTGTGTGTAATTCAATAGCAAGCTTATGCAGCCTAGACCAGATCTCTTCCTGGGCTTTTAGTTTGTTCCCAATTCATGAGTCTTTGCCTACCAATAAAGATAAATAATGTGACAGATATCTGAAGTAATTTTCTGAGTCAAACATTTTCCAGCATTTCTAATCAGAGCTGTCTTATACAAAGACATTTCTGCTGTGCTTCGGTCATTAAACACTAGTGGAAGTTTATCTATACAGGTCTCAAATAAATTATTATTTGACCCTCTATAGCGGTCACAAATAGATATGTTTTTGACAAGCACCCCTAAAATCCATTGAGGATAAAATACCCCACTATGATGATATTATACCATGTTTCTTATTTTCCCAGTAATTTCATACATGTACATGTGTGTGTGTACACATGCATTTTTGTGCATCTTTGTATGCATGTGTATATGTATTTGCCTCAACATACATATATATGTTTATGAATATTTATGTATGCATGTGTGCATGCATATATATACATATGCAATATTGAAAGCATTTTTTTAATATCAGTTCACTACCTAATTATGAAAACAAAGCCATCCTTTGTAGTCATCTCAGTATTCACTGCAGACTACCAGGCTGATTAAAAGGGTATGGAGACCAATCATCCTATATCCCTTGGAGATAGTTCATGTAAATCTTAACTGAGACATATTGGGAGAAATTTTATACTATCCACAGCAATTTTGCATGATGTGTTTGTTCTGTGAATAGACTCCAAACTCTAGGACCATCAGAGCAAAGTATTTCGTGAACTAAACCCAAATTAGTAGCAGGGAAAGACAGCTTTATTGCTGAGGGTGAAATTACTTCCCATTCCAACACTGTAACTTAAAACAAGATTCACTTGCTTCTCATAGCCATGACTTGCAGGCACTCCACAAATGCATATTTTTCATAATTTTTGTCATTTTGGGACATAGTGTTGCCATGGTTTGACCCCAGTAGGCACCTAAGCACTGCATAGCAGCTCACTCACTCCCTCCGAGGTGGGATGGTGGACAAAATTTGAAGGGTAAAAGCGAGAAAACTTGTGGTTTAAGATAAAGACAGTTTAATAGGTAAAGCAAAAGCCATGTGCACAAGCAAAGCCAAACAAGGAATTGATTCACTACTTCCCATCAGCAGGGAAGTGTTCAGCCATCTCCAGGAAAGCAGGGCTCCATCGCTCGTAACAGTAACTTGGGAAGACAAAAGCCATCACTCCGAATGAACCCTCTTCCTCCTTCTTCCCTCAGCTTTTGTTGCTGAGCATGACATCATATGGTCTGGATATCCCTTTGGTCAGTTGGGGTCAGCTGTCCCAGCTGTGACCCCTCCAAACCCCTTGCCCATCCCCAGCCTACTCGCTGTATGGGAGGGGTGAGAACAAGAAGAGGCCTTGACATTGTGTAAGTACTGCTCAGCAATAGCTAAAACATCCCTGTGTTATCAACACTGTTTTGGTCACAAATCCAAAACTTAACTCCAAACTAACTACTATGAACAAAACTACCTCTATCCCAATCAGTACAAGTACAGGTATTTCCATGTATATTGGTAAAATAAATTCTAAAATACTTCCCAAATAATCTCTAACTTCTGCAGATTCTCCCCAGTGAATATTAGGACAGATTAGGACCTTAACAGAATTATATCTGAGTTTCTCTTCTGTTAATATGTCCTCACCATTGCGAGAAGGTTGTATGAAACTTTGCATAACTCAGAGTTGCTAAAAAGACTCAACTCTGTGTTTCAGATTACTGAGTGTCCCATTTATCAATTTATAGGATCTTCTACTGCTGAGCTGTTCAGCCAAGGAAAATTTGCTTCAGTGATGTCAAAACATAGAGTTTTCATAATTATTTTAATTCTTCTATCTTGTTTTTCCTTCTTCTTTTATTCCTGAGTTTTTAGTATTACGGGAGATAGCACCAAATCCATAAAGAATTTTTCTTTAATTTCCCAGTGTGTATGATGAGAATAACTTTTTTCAGATATTTTATATGCAAACTAGATTTGCAATTGACTGCTGATGCATGGCATTATTAAAAACCAGGCTAAATTTTTCTTTTATGAATACTGTATTGGAAAGCGTTTTGTCAGTATTTCTAGATAGCTTGACATAACTTCTTAAAAAGATATTCTAAAAAATTAAATCTGGTGTCCCTGTTATGTGCAACTGTTTATTTTTAACTTCAGAAACCTTTCTTTCTTTTTCGGTGTCCCAGCTGTTAAACATGGTAGATAATTTGTTAGGGAATCAAGGTAGCTCTTGATGCCTGTAGGCAAAGACCATCAGGATCAAAGAAAAATTGACTCTCTGGAACAAATATAAATGATCTAGTCTAATGTTTGGCTAACTTTCAATTATAAACAAAATTATACAGTCTTATGCAGTATTGGCCAACGTAAAAAATTAAAAAAACACAGATGCCAGAAAGACACAGCTATATGTTTGTCTCTGCTAATCCACCTGATTTTCACTGCTACATACTGGGAAAAATTCTACTCACGTACTGACTAAGATATATCTGTAAATTCAGCCTAAAATAGAATTTGGCTTAATACTCTATTTCTCATTTGATAAATTTATTCCCTAACTGTTTGCTCTTGCTTTGCAATTGAACTCCCTCAAAACAGTTGATTGGGGTTTTTTCTTTGCTTTAAACTTTTTGTGAAACAGAACATTCAGACGTTAGTTTTGTGGGGTTTTTTTTATTATTCACTTGGTTAAGTAAATAAGCTTAGAGAAAAAGAACAAATAATAAAATTAATAACAAAATTAATAAAGAATAATGGTAGAACAATGGGTGATAATTTCCATGTCTGCTGTCACACTATCAATACATAAGAGAAAAATGGGAATAAAAAATGAGAGGCATAATAGTAGTTTTCAAATTTGCAGAAATAGCCACAAAGTAGAAAATAATTAACTATTTCCCACACTCGTTTAGGTGAAAACAAGAAATAATTGATATAAGTTGCAAGATCAACAGTATGAGCAAGTGTTTTAAGTGTACAGAATACCAGAGAACTTATCCTAGGAATGTTATGAATGGCTCATCGCTGAAATCTTTAAAAAAAGATTAGACAAGCATCTGTCCAGAATTGTATAATAAAAGTGGTCCTGGTGGACCAGATGTTTTGACATCCTGAGCTACTTCAATTTTCCGTAATTCATCGAAAAACAAATGCTTTTCACAGGGGCAAATTTGGCTTTTCACAGTGCCACAACTTAACTGCTTTAAATACTTTACTGTTTTGCTTCATTTTATGTATGATAATACTTCATTAGGCAGGTAATCTGTAGAAGGGTTTTTTTAAAGGAGTGATACTAATGAGAGGAAGTATGGAAAGTCATTGAAAACATATAGGACAACCAGTGAGCTACTTTCAGTAATGACTTACCCTTGTACCCAAAGCAGGGATCTGTGATACCTATAAGTGTGCTAAACAGGATATAATTAATAATGTCTTGCTTTATAGCCAGATATAACATATACTATAATAGTGTAAACAACAACAGTATAAACATAATTTACAATGTCGTAACAGGACTTAATATGTAAGTATTTTACCTAAGCATGTGGGCAATGTGACCACCAAAAGGGGGAACAAAATGTATGTAGCGACACTTAGGAGGTATCCAAGTACCAAAATTTGCTGGACAAAGAGCAAGGTGAGCGCAAGAGACTGTGAATCAAGCGAGACATCCTGCTCAGACTGGCAAGAAAAAAAAAGGAATATAAGCAGTATTGCAAGCAGAGGAGACCCCTTTGGGGGAAGGACACAATAGCATAAAACATCAAGCATAAAGAATGATGAAGCAGAATTTTCTTCAGTTCACACTTCTTTCTTTAAAGCACTCTCAAACCAAATCACCTCGGTGTTCATGACTAAGACTATCAAAGTCTGTACACGTCAGTGCTAAACATAGAGTACCAGCTCTGTGGTATTGTATACTCACACCCATTTTAGTTAGCAATGTTAAGAACTAGCAGCTTTGTACATGTAGTGAAGATGCTTAATATTGTGTAAGAACTGACCACTATCATGATGTGTGAATTAATAAATTTAACAAAGTTTAGCTCTCAAGTTTAAAACTGGTCTGATTTATGTGTCTTCTAAACAGTCTTTTCACAGAGATCTCTAGTTCTCCAATTGAGACTCAGTTACAATATTACTTAAGCTGTATATTATATGTCTCCAAATCTATAGCTCTCCATGCTTGAACTGGAGTTTTAATTGTGAAATTTTTGTTAAATACCAGGAGAACCCTCTAGTTCTTACTTTACAGAATTGTTTATTTTAAGTCTGTCTTAAGCTAATTTAGACTTGGATTTAGAAAAACAGAAAATGAAATTGCTCTGATAACACTGATGTTTTCACATGCTAAGACTCTGGTCATGCAAAATACTTGGGAAAGTTAATAATGCTCGTGGCCTTCTAGAAGGCATAAACTTTTGAAGGACCAGGTCCCTGTCTAGATAGGGTTCTGATCCTTCAATAATTTCTTACATAGAATTGTCAATTATATCAAGAGGAGTCTTTGTGGAGCAGAATAGCAGAAGCGGACATTTAGCTAAAACAGTGAATCAGGAATTCTTAATTAAGATTGAGAAGCTAAGCTTAGAATTTTTTTTTTTTTGCTTTTGTTTGCTTAGACTAACCTTTTAACATGATAACTCCTTTATTTCTGTGTATTCTTGTGTTGCTAGATATGAAATACTTGTTTAATTAAAGCCCTATGTGTTGGAAAATTGCCTGCAGTTGTGAAAATTAAGCACACACATTGTCATTTATAGAAAAATTGGCAGACTTAGTAAATTTTGAATCTGTTATGGGTATTACTGCAGAAAAATATTTTTTTGTTTGAATACATTATCACACACCGAAGAATGTAAGGTGATTAATATTTCAAAAGAAAAAAAATTAAATCAGGACAAAATACAGGAACGTCATGCTAGTCGTAGACTCATGAATAATTTCATTTCCATTCAAAACAGCCAGAAAGATATACTTTGCTGAAAATGTAGCCCAGGATGTATTTTATGGTAATATGTGTGATAAACAGGAGAAATTAGCATCTCTTTATTTCAAAATGTGTGGAGAATCTCTAAATCTAGTGTGATTTTCGTATTTCTCTGACAAAGACTTGTAATCTAAGTCCTGAGAACTTCCAAGATTCAGTCCTTCATACACTGAAAAACCAAAAAAGATCTCAAACACTTGGAGAGATTAAAATCCTTGGTTAGTGTATTAGAACAGAAAGTCAGAGCGTAATTGGTGTTAAATTTAATTATGTGCAGTACGCAGAGTGAAAAAGATCAGTGCAAGCAAAGAATGAGTACAGGGATTAAGCTAAGGTCTTCAGAGAAACTGCAACTGCACAGTGAGGAAAAAATTGCATGAAAACATGTCTGCACAAGATAAATGGTGGAATGATTATTCTGGTCTCCACAAAAGCTTTGAAGACATGAGACAGAAAATGGCAAAGATATTTGCTGAAGCTGAGATATCAATATGATATCAGCATTTTATATCTGAACTTATCAAAAGTGATCACAGGTCTAGCTGATCCTGGAGGTTACAGTTTTGACCAGAATGGAGAGAACAAACACAATTTCCAGGCAGTACAACTGGGTGAGGAGAGATATAACAAATCAGGACTCCCAAGCCTAATAACCTCAAGCACTTTAGGTTTTTGTTGACAAAATAGATAAACTGTAGAACAATGCTTAATGATCAGCTAAGTTAATAAACTACAGAACAATGCTATATTCATTTTGCAGGTCTCCCATCTAAATCATGTTGCTTGGATTTCTTGGAGAACAAGAGGGTTTTACATACTCTGGCAGTTTTCTGAAAATTGGGGAATGGAGAATATTAGAAAAGATGAATATCACATAATACACTTTTAATGGAGCACAGAGGAGGAAAACTGCAGCAAAAGAGCCAGTATTGAAGATAAATGTACTAAACTGTGAAGAAAACTCCTTGAATATCTGGCAAGGGCTGAGACAATGCCAGATCTGCAAAGGAAAGACAATAGCCAGTTAGACTTTGATTTAGGGCTCAAATAACAGCCTGAACTGATGAGCCTTAATGAAGTCTATGAAGCAACTGCACGTGCTTTTAGATGTTGCAAAGAGAACAAGAGCTATAGTAGTTTACAGAACTGAATGCATTTTCTTCATTTCTGCAAAGGGCTCCATTTAAATGCAAAGGCAATTGCTGCAGCCCAGATGACATGGGGTGAAACACTGACATGGCAATGCATTGCATTGCCTTCATCATTGCAAATGCATTACCCAGGTATTGTGTTTAAAACTTCTTAGCTGCCTTTGCAATCAATTAATGTTATTTTCTATATCCATATTGTGAGGCCTCTACCAATATTTCAGTATTGGGGCAAAAGTACCCTCAGAACACATAAAAAGAATTTATTGAAGTGAACTCTTTTCTGCCTTGAAAAAAAGACTGTTCAAAAAGATACATTTGTTATAAAGTGGCACAGTTAAATATTACTACAAAATAGGATGGAGTAACTACTTTGAAAGCAAACAAGGTGTTAGTACAAAACCTAAGGACAACCTAGGAACTAAAGCTAGGACTGGAGGTCAGGAGGTTTCATCCCTTGTTTTTGTTACAGCAGAGCTCTACATGTGAACTTTGACAGATGACCTTTTGCTCACCATTTCCCACATGTAAGTCATTCATGTCCTGAAGATCTGTGAGGTTAATTCCTCCATACTTTCAAATTTACAAGGAGTTCACTAGCTAGGGTGACCACCATGCAGTCATACCTGGAGTATTGTCTTGTTATTTTGGAACTGAAAACAAATAGCTTTAAGTAATGTTGCAATGCAAGATTTACGGGAAGAACAATCATAAGAGATTTTTGGCAGCTTGCCTATGTAACATGAGCAAATCCAGTTTCCCTGGTATAACTGAAGTGGCATACACATATACAAACAATATAGTGGAGTCCAGCTTTTCATTTAAACCCAAGGTTTTTCTGTGCTACTAGAAATGCTGCAGAACAACTACGGCTAATCATTCAGAGCAATGCCAGAGTAGGCCTGCATCACCTGAGCAGCTCAAGGAAAGAAGATTAAATTTTCGTTTCACATGCAAATGCACATGCACACTCTTACTGTAGTCTGTGGCAAAATTCTCTTGGGTCAGAAAATGGGTCAAGCTAGATGGTGTTAAAGCTTATCTACATAGTGCTTCTGTTCTTGGGTCAAAGTTTTCTGACAGGAATCAAAATCAGGAAAATTTTTCCTGCTGCTCAGGTGGAGCCAGTGTTCAAACTGCCTGTGAGGAGCTGGTCCCTCCTGCTGATATGTTCACTAGGTGAACAAAGAGAGCGGTCAGCTATGCTTGCTTCATTACTTAAAATTACACAGAGCAGAGTCTTGATTTCCCTCTTGCAGCAAGTATTCCTGACAAGCTGCATTTTTACATCACCTCACACTTTATTTCCTCTGAAGTTGAGGATTGTTATTACAATTATAAAGTCCAGTTTAAACTAATGTACATGAGTTTTGGCATGTAGGTATTAAAAAATAGCTTAAATGTCAACAGTAATATTAAATTTAGGGGATGCCTTTCACCTTCGCAGTGCTTGCTGGGACATTTTTCAAAGTTTCTTTTCAAAGGTGCTTCAGTGAAAATACTGAAAATATTTTCTTAAAGATTTTTTTTAATGCTTTTGAAAGGAGAAAGTGTGAAAGAAGCTACATGATGCCTCTTTCATTGTCACAGAGCTTGCACACTTTGCAGGATCAATGGTTCAACACAGCATCACAAAGCCATTAATACCTGGCTGCCAAAATGGGCTTTGAAGCACAACTGACAACTCAGAAAGGCAAAAAAAAGCCCACATACAGTGTTATGAAAGCCACATCCGTGTAAAAATCTCTTAATATAGGCTAACCAATTGACAGCCTCCCCAGGTCTAGAGATGTTTTCATCTTTGTGGTCTTTTGTGTTTGTATTGATGAGACAAACCTGTTTACAGTGTAAACATGAACTCATGAGTGCATCCATACTTCATCTCGTGCATTCTGAGTGGACCATTCAAGTCAACAGGTGCTCATAGTGTGTCAGAATAAACCTATTCTATAAATCTTTGCAGTAGAAGTGCATGCACTAATCAGGCTTTGAGACAGAACTCTCTATATTAACAATGCTACTGATGAAATGTATTTTGCAGAAATTCGGCTTTACTGTGCATATTGGCTAGAAGAGAAGACTCAGCTCACCTCTTAAAAACAATAAACAATAATCCATCTAGACTTTGGAGAACTAAAAGTTTATCCAAACTGTATTTCTCAGGCTTCTTAATGACCACTAATGAAACACTACACGTTTGACACTTCTACAGCATGAACTGGGAGGATTAAAGAAAACATAAGAAAAGATAAGATTCTGCATTTTCCTTTTTTTTCCTACTACTGATTTGTGGTGTCCCATGATCATTTTAAAGGTGATCTGTGCAATTCTTATCTGTCATGGAAACAAATTCATTCGCTGGGTGGCTGAACAACATGAGGTGAAATAAATTTCTCAGAAGCCTATCCCCAGAAGGCTGCTATCAATTACTGTTACAAGTTTGCAATGGAAATGGCTTTACTGTTACATGGAGAGTATGATAAAATTTAAAGCCCTGTGAAAGATACATTAGAACCATAAATACAATTCAAATAACATATTAGTGACAAAATATTGCTGGATGTGATATGTTTATTTATTCTGACAATTTTTTGAATTTATCAAAGTAAATGTAGAACTCTCTAAACCTGAAAGTTATTTCAAGGAGTAATAAAAGTGAAAAATGATCCACAAATTGATATATTCACATAGCATGGGGATTAACACTTTCTCATTTTACCTATATATAGTTCCTAGGCTTGCAGACTCTCTGGCAGATGTGATCATCCTAAATCAAAAGATTCATCATAGTCAGCTACCTGATTTCATCTTAACTCTTCCAGATCTTCACTGTCTATACTTACAAAGCACATTGTGGATCATTATTCTCATTTTAGCCAGGAGTATCAAAGCCTGCATATCTAGTGCAATTATAATTAAAGCCTGATCACATAAGGCTCTGAATAGCCTCAGCATGCAGCCTTGTTTACAGCAAAGCACTTCATTATATCTTTGAAGATGTGTGCTAAAATATTATTGCTTTAAGTGGGACTTAAGTCCAAGCTTAAATGCAGGCATTGGCTTTAAACCTGTAATGAGCTGTGGGTTGATGGCAGTCACATTCCAAGTTTGTGGTTGTTTGTTTTTCTCGCAGGTAATTCTAGCTTCATAATATTCGTCACTGACATTTTATATTCAAATAGATTGATTGAACAGCAAATGCATAAATGCTCCAGTGAAGAAACAACTTACTCTTTTGAAGTTTTGCCAGATTCTTTAAATTTCTTTTCACCATTGATTTATAAATATAGAAAGAAGGAAAGGTGTCACTGGTCTCAATAAGTAAAAATTATAATATTTAATCTATAAAAAAGTCCTTAGTCTTTCCCATTTTCAGCAAAAAAGATAGAAGAAGATATTTAAACAAAGATTTAACTGTAAAAAAAATTTCTCCATAGGAAGGGTTCTTGCAAGGTAACTTCTCTGAATACCGGTCCATGTCTGAACAACAGACCGGGATCCATTACACAGCCTCAAACTCTACAGAATTTTGCATTGTTTTGTTCCCATTTGGCAAGGACTCTCACTGCTTGATTCACCACTCTTTTGCAAGCAAGCCAGATATTGGATATAACATGTTGTTAACATAACAAGCTCCACACAGTCTATTTTCATGCTCTAGTTTGTGTTCTTAGGGTTCAACCCAGCTTTATATATGCATGCTGCCATCCAGCCACTCTGTGTGAGGAGCTCAATGTCTCTAACTTCTGACTGCCATGGTCACTTCCCCATTGTGCTCCAGACAAGCCTGTCAGTGATCTGATCCTCTAGTTTAAACTATATAGTAACTATGTTCTGGGGAAAAAAATTAAGCCTAGTGAAGAATTTTCTTACAACCGTCACTTTAAGGTTTTAAGTCCTCATAAATTATGACCTTACTACCAAGTACCAGACTCTCTGTGACGTATTCCCTGCTTATTCTGATCTCTCCTTCTGTGAGTTTGAGGACGCCCAGCATGTCAGACTGGACACCTCATCCTGCCCTCAATCCAATCACACGTCATGATTATTTAGTTGTCTTCTGTGCTTATTCTCACCTCCCATGCTAGCAATATCCATTCAAAATCGGTTTCCACTTCTTTATCCATACCTTTGGCATGGCAGGTTTGGCGTTCTGTCTGCAAAGGGTGCTTGAACCAAAGATTCAGTGTTCCATGGAAATACACCAGTAGCTAAAAGACAAACAGCCATTTGTCCTTGACTACAGCATTGACAACTTCTCCACAATAGTCTTTACTGAATTTTTAAATCCTTTTCTTGGTCAGCGTAGCTGTTTGAAGTGCAATTCAATAAGCTATCCAGTGCAAATTAGACAGGTGTTAGCAAGTAATACGAAATGGAGTTCCCACCACAGATACATCTTACAAGTTTATAAATGGCCAGTAGTTCTGTTTAACATTGCAGAACTTCACCAGCGTAAGCTATGAGAGAGAACAATGTGCATGGACAGCTCTGATTCTTTTTTCATGCCCTTAGTAGTGCAACAGTTAAACTCTGTGAGCCTGTATTTGTCTCTGACGCAAAGCCAGTGAAATGCAGTCTCCTTGACTTCAGTGAGAGGCATGTGCATCGTACCCTTCAGCTTAACTCTGTGTGAGCTTCAGCGTAAAATATATGTAGTTGCATTTGTGTTTATAAAGATAGGATATTATTTTCTAACTGGCTTATGTTCATGTGTTACTGCGAGAATGGCAGGGAATAACATGTTTTCAGGGAACTTCCTACTCTCTGAACTTTTACACAGTAACTTTCTCAAAGTTAACATCTACTCTAAGTTATGGCTACATAGGTGAGGGTTTCAGCAGAACCACGTACTGTACAGATAAAAGGATGGAATCACAGTTCTGCTAACTCTCTGCTAAGGAACACAATTACCTTATGTTCATATTTGATTTTTCTAGCCTTACCCGACCTCTCTTACACTTCCATTTGAGTCAATTGAATATTTTGCCCTAACCTACCCTTTGGCTGCAGTAAAAGAAAAATGAAACAATATTGGCATACATTGATCTTCTCTCTTTCCATAATCCCTTTGTCAATGTCAAAAGGAGTAAAAAGTTACAGTAGCCTTTTCATAGGATACCAGCATATTTCAGGTAAATGAAATATAAAATAACTAAAAGTTTCCACCACAAATGAAAAATAGACCGAAAGTACTTGCTAATAACCAATTTTTAGATATTATCTATGATCCACCTTACAAGGATTAATTATAACTTTACACTTAATTAGAATGGAAACCCATTTCTGCCATTAGACAGTGCAGAATAAGACATTTCAACTTTTTTCCCCCTTGTTTAATGAACAAAAATATCCAAATTGGTGCTTAGCAGTTAATTTCGGTTTTACTAGTGGCACTAAACCCTTCTGAGAGCTACATAAAGGAAGACTTCCTCTTTTCTCTATAATGGCTAAATATTTTTTTATCAAGAGGTCTAGAAGAGTTTATGTCTTTGTACTCACTTGCAATTCACATAACCATGACTTAGCAAGGTGTCAGAACACCATGGTCATGTTAGAATTTATGAAGACATCTGAAAAAATATGTAATTTAAAAATGGGTTGTGGTTGCAAAGGTTATTTTGGGATAGTGCTTATAATTCAATGTAGAAGCAGCTCAATAATATTTATTTCATAGATTTTCATGAAGATTTTTCAATACAATTTGAAAATAGCAATGAGGGAGAGATGTATGTGTAGAATTTTCCTCCCAGTAGGATACAAAAATATCTAATAAATGATCAGGGCCTTATGATATGGTAAGCTGCACACTTCAAAGCACTGTTTCAAGAGGTTCTATCTCATAGGATACAAGTATCTAAATACCTCTGGGGATAAGCACCCAAAATTTTTTTTCTTTGGTTGGGTAAATTAATTTCGCTTGCACTTAAATCCTTTTATGCTGATATTTAAATGAGTCTTAGCATAATTGAGTGCAAAGTGTCCTGCATTTTTTTTCTTATTTCTTTAATAATGTAAACTGAAATCTCTTCACCGTCTTGCAGGTTATTTAGCTTGATGCTACAGTTGACAATGGTGTTCTGGGTGAGTCCCACTGGCAGCTCAGGCACAGAGAGCTAGAGGATCAGCATCTTGTGTGGCAGTCATGGATTCTTGTGTTTGGTATAAACAAGGAATAAAGGAAAACTGACGGTCAGAGGTTGTGTAAACCCAAGTTTCATTACATCATCATACAAAGATAGTATGGTGATTACAAAGCTTATTACCGGGGTCTAAAATAATCTCTCTTGTGAAATACTGCATGTGGGAAATAGAGGAAGTGCTCTAAAAATCAGCGAGAAACATGTCAAAATGAAGTCTGACGAGTACTACAGAATTACACTGATATTAAAAAAACGTAGAATCCCCCTCCAGCGTAGTTTCTATGCCCATTTTCCATTATAACATTGTATTATAACTCCCTCAGTAATTTTTATTCAGAACTCGGAACTATAAACTCTGACATAATTTGTCAGGCATCTATAAAAAATGAGAAAATCAAACCTTTCATGGATACTAGATCAGAAGAAAAGAGAGTGCTTTAAAAAACATTTGTCATCTTTGTCTTATTTCATCTCAGTAATCACTTATCTGTAGAATAAGCACTTCCTACATGCAGATATCCATGAAAAACATAAGTTTCAGCAATGTGACAAAACAACCAAAACTTAATAATTTCCTGCGTGTAACCTGAACCATACAAGATCACTGCAAATTTGAGATAAAGTGTGTTTACATTGGTTTCTGTCACTGATTTGCCCTACATTATGTTTTCTGTGGACTACAAATGCCTGCCTGGTTAGTCAGAAGGGCTTGGCTCATGCTACCTGGACTGTTAAACTTGTCTCAGCCTTTATGCACTGCCCACAAGAACAAAGCAGGTTGCAGATATGTTACTGACTATTATTGCTTCTTGTCATTCTGGAGTTTAGTCATCCTTCCTGTTTTTTTTTAAAATGAGTGTGATCCCCTTTGTGACTCTATCAAGTCTATTCACTAGCAGGGGAAAAGATGATTTTAAATGAAATCCTCTTTCTTGATATTAGAAATACCCAGGCAAATATTCATGTAAACCACACCCAGGTGTCTCCTTCTCCTACTTTATGCATCTGTATGACAAGATAGGTCTAGGCATGAAGTCACAGTCTATTTTGAATCTCTTTATGGCTATTTGGATTAGAGTCTGACATTTGTATATACACCTCTCCTTTAACTTGGCAGGACTTAAGTACTACAACTTGACCCTTACACTTCACATTTGGTCTTCCAGGGACAACTGCCTTACTGCAGCATGGCATTTAAATATTACATATAGAGTCCCTGTTGTTTCACTTGTAGTGAATACACAAATTCTGGCATGTGTTTTAGATATTTGTATAAAATACGAAGAAATGTATTGATATATATCTCAGCTTCAACCTGCTGGCACTAACGGATGTTTAAAGAGGCTGACATTGCTTGAAGCATCCTTTTCTTTTGCAGAAAATCATTTGACAAAGCTTGGGTTCCTGGCAATTGTGCAAGAGTTCAACTCTCCCTAGTAAATTGCCCATCTGAAATCAACCCCACAGCTTTAAACACTCTGCTACCCTTCCTCAGTCATCGGAATCTAATCTGTATCTGCTTTCAGGTGTATTTTCAATTCTTCTGCTAGATTACGAGATGTTCCCAGAAGTGATCATCATTTACTGCATATGTCTACGGATTTAAGCACAATGAGATTCAAATTGCTCAAGTACTATCTCATAAAATGTTAAATAAAACTTGGTAATTTCAGGATGCTAATTTTAACCAAAACTGTATCTGAGGTAAAATGCAAGCCTTACTCAGAATAAATACAGAATAAAAAGGCCACAGATACCTTCGTTTTTACTTCTTCTTCTTGTCTTGATTTAGGTATCCAAACTGCACTCAGGTGGTTCTCCAGTAACGTGGATGCATTTTCTTGAAATGTAGCTCTCCTAGGTCAGACTCTCAATTGACATACATATCTGTGGCTTCAAATGATTTAGAAAGGTTCTTCACCCTCAGTGATTTGGTTTTCTCTGTAAGACAAGGGCTGGCAAAGGCCTGCAAGGTGCTGTCAAAATATGCCAGATCCAATACTTCCCTAGATTACATATGCTTTGTCTAGCCCGTCACTCACACACCATAACAGCTACTGTTCTCTTCAAATGAACTAGGATGCATAGAAGTTCGGTCTATGTCTGCTGACTCTCACTTGTTATCAAGTCCTAGAAAAAAGTCACCTGGACAGTAAGCAGTATCTCCTGTAAGGGAATGCTGTTACTCAAGGCCTGACCAAGATCAAGGAGTCAAAGACCTCTTTCTCTTCAGCTACCACTGTTATTCCAGGCCTGGTACTGAGAACAGTGGTGAGTTACTGTCAAACACCCCCCAGGACTACAGATCAAGACTGCAATGGTGAATACTAACCCCACAGTCACTCATTCCCTTCATAATTCTATCAGTTCTTTGTGTCTCTTTATTTCGCCAGTGTGGAGATAAAGCACAGTTTGGGGCCATTTCAAAATGCCATAAATTTCCCATGCATTATCTTTATATCTGGGGCCAGAAGGCTTCAACAAACACTGCAGAGGCAGGCTTCAGAAGAGGCATTGAGATTTCCCTTTGGCTAAACAATGAGCTACTGTTCAGGATTGCTCTGATATTAATCAATATCTTCACAAACAATCTGCATCTGGGATTGAACACACACTCATCAAGTTTAAAGATCATGTCATGTTGTAAGGAGAGGTTTGATACAACAGAAGGAAGCACTACCATACAAACAGAGCTCAGCAGGGTGAAATGTTGGACCAACAAGAATTACATGAATTTGAATAAAAAGAAGTTCAAAGTACTGCACCTGGCATAAAGTAATCCCCAAAAATCTATACAGGCTGAGGTCTGGCTGGCTAGGGAGAAAATCTGCTGAAAAGACCTGGGAGTACTGGTGGACAGCAGAATGAATATAAGCTTGCACTGTGGCCTGTAGCAAACAAAACTGCGTTCTGGGAAGTGTCAGCAAGTGTATAGCCAGGAGATCTAGGGAGGGGATTATTCTTCTCTGCTCAGTACTTTCTAGGCCACACCTGGAATACTGCCTAGCATTGATTGCAGTTCCAGAGAGACATAAAAATCTGGAGAATATTCAGCAGAGGGCTACTGAGAAGATTAGAGATCTGGAGAACTTAACATATGAAGAAAGATCAAAGGAGGAGGGCTACAAAAATAGTCAGAGCGATGGAACACCTCTCCTATGAGGAAAGGCTGAGAGGATTGGGGTTGTTCAGCCTGAAAAAGAGAAGGCTGCAAGGAGACCTTCTAGCAGCCTTCCAGTACCTGAAGTGGGGCCTACAAGAAAGTTGGAGAGAGACTTTTTACAAGGGCACGTAGTGATAGAACTAGGGGGAATGGTTTCAAGCTGAAACAGGGTATATTTAGATTAGATCTAAGAAAGAAATTCTTTACTCTGAGGGTGGTGAGGCACTGGAATAGGCTGCCCAGAGAAGTTGTGGATGTCCCCTCCCTGGAAACATTCAAGGCCAGGCTGGATAGGGCTTTGAGCAACCTATTGTAATAGCAGGTGTCCCTGCCCACGGCAGGGGAGTAGGAACTAGATAATCTATAAGGTCCCTTCCCACCCAAACCATTCTATGATTCTACAATTTTATGACTTCGGTTAGCTGATCTTAAAGAAGAGGAACATCATCAGGGATATAATCACAGTCTTCCATAGAAGGTGTCTATAGAGAACACAGAGGTACTCTTTTCACAAGGAAGCACTGTCACAGGACAAGAAGCAATGGACACAAGTTTCTTCATAAGCAGTTTTGTATGGGTATAATAAAAAAGTTCTCCAGCCTGAGAAAAATTTAATATTTGAATAGGTTGTCCAAAGGATTGGTGGACTATCTTCTCTGGAAATATCAAAGATGTAGCTTGACAGGGCCCTGGATATCCTACTCTAATATCCTGCTTTCAACAGAAGTTTGGATGAGGTGATCTCCATAGTTCCCTTCAAAACTAGACTTTCCTTTGACTCAATGATTTGAGGAACTAAACAGAGAAGAATCAGTTTTACAGACCTAAGCCCTCTTATTAATCTCTATGTTGGACTTGGAGGCATAAAAGAACTCTTGCATTACATTACAGGTTTGGACCATAGCAGCTGAGGTTGTGTAAATAATGTATACGTAAAGTGATAAGAAGAGGGAACCATGAAATGTTAAAGGCAAAAAGGTGTTGGAGGTACATGAGGTGTATTGCAGAAGTAGTTTCCAAGAAGTGTCCAGGTAGCAAATGGATGGAAGGCTATTCCTGGATCAGAAGCCAGCTGCTGTTTCTGTAAGCAACATTTGGATAGTCTCCCAGGACAGATATGTTTCAGGAAGAGCTGATAAATTAAATCAGAGGCACAAACCACAGAGTTGGTTATCTTCTTTGTTGTAGGAAAGAGAAGAATATTTTTGAGTTTAGATAAGGACCCATTTTGGCCTGATTCTGACATTTTATATAATGAAAAACAGCTCTGCTTTACAATTAACATCAGATTGCACACAACCTCTCTAGACCTCCCACCTACTCATGTGCAGTGAATGCATTCACCCAGCTGCCAGTTGCTGAAAGAGGCCCTGGGAAGTGCTGTCTGTGTACCACTCGGGAAGGACACCCAATGAAAGGTGTTTACAAACTACTCGTATGTGAAAGGCCCTGCTGAAGAGAAAACCTGATGGCAAGTATTATTCCTTATCATTTTAATCTAGCACAGGGAGCCTTCATCAGTGGCTACAACCCAGGTGTCAGCCCTTGAGACCGGCCGTTTTCCCCAGGAGCCCAACTCTACCAGTCAACAGCAAAGCCAGCACACCACTTCCATTTCTCAAGCCCCTGCCTTTGCAGTACAGCAGCAAGCACAAAAGGCTGCTGAACAGGCTGAGAACCTCTACAGAAAAAATGAGAGCTTTGCCAGCCTGTTCAGCATCCCACGATAACAGTAAAAGCTGGATGCAGGAGCCTGCCTTGCCTTAGACAGCTGGTTGCTTGGAGGGCCTGCAGGTTACCAAAACTCACACAGGAGAACAGAAGATAAGCAAGTCCTAAGTGCTAGTAATAAGCTACTGTTCTGACTGGTCACAGCAATGAATGAAATAAAGCTGTTCTGGCAGAAGGAGACTTGACTGCCTAAAATATCCAGGATAGATTAATCCTAGCCTGCGCTTTTTTGCTGTGTGTAAGTACTACCTCTCCTTGTGCGGGGAGGGAGGGGATGAGTGGAAGAATTTTGAAGAAAAAAATTATTCTTCTGTAATAATGCAGTGCAGTGATCAGAGCAGTGATCCTTTAGGAGGCTCTGGACAAAAGAACTAATCCAGCATTTAGAATAAATCTTGAATAGGTTCCTGGAATTTGCATGTGGTATCCTGCAATGAAAATGGAGAGAAAAAATATGAGTAGTGGTCCATTCAGTAAGTGCTGTCCATTTTGTGCACTGAAAATAGAGTAATTGTAAGGGAAATATGGTAGAAGAGGACAGAGTAAATATTCTGTACTTATTTACTGAAAAAAAAAAATCGCTATTTTGGCAATATAACGATTATGTAAAATTCAGAGTACTGCTTCATTTGGCTAGAAGTGACTTAGTTAAGTAATTTTTCAGAGTTGTTGGGTTCTTGATTCATTTGAATAAGCTCTGCTATGGAGGTGTGAAAAGTAGACAGTTGCTGTTGCAGTTTATGTGCAGATTTCCATTCATCCCCTTGCATGTCCTGATCTTACGTAGAGAAACTGTGAGAATTTATTAGCTGTATGGGGTGAATTAGAGTTTACTTCTAAATCAGTTAATGGTCTAAAACATAACAAACAGACTTTCTTAAGTAAAAATGAAAACTAAATATTTCATAACAACTGAAATTATAATAGAGAAATAAAGAACACATCTTCCTAGTGAACTTCTAATAATTTAAATAGTCTTTTAGAAGTAGGAGAACAGATTTTTAATCCCTCCTCCCCTTAGGAATGGCTTCCTTACTGGGATATATCTTTGACCTTCAAAGTTGCTTTCTGGTTTGGTTGAAGCTACGCGAAGAATAGAATAATGTAGCTAAAGTGAGAAACTACAAAAAGACTGACTTTAGGTTACTGGCCATTTTTCCTAACTAGCTAAAGGAAAACTTCACCACTCCAGGAGCTATTTTTCTTAATGCATTGGTCGTTACAAAATAGACACTCTTTCCAGAAGATCCAGCACACAATCTATGACCAGACCTGAAGCCAAAGCTAAAGATATGTGTAGTCCATCAGCCTGTCTTCAACAGTAATTAGTAGTGGAGGCCTAATGTAGAGCAGACATATTGTGGTATACCCCTTAAACATTGTCTCAGCCTCCAGCAATTTGCAACACAGGGACTTTCTGATCCAGTGGTGATTTCTGTACATTTAGGAAGCCTCAGTGCATTGTTTTGCATTGAACCATCAAACCTCCCCTGTAATTTAGGGAAACATTTGTCATTCAAAATGTTGTATGGCAAGGAACTCTACAGCATAACCATGCACCTTGTGAACAGCCACTTCTTTTTGCTTTCTTCAAAGCCGGGTGATCCACTTTCTGGGTGGGTTCTGTTACGTGAAAGACCTGTTTATTCTTTTTCTCTTAAGTTTTCAAAGAACAAGTGGCCATAACTGTTGAGTGCTGTTTTGAGTTCAGTGTTGTCAGCTTTTACCAGGCAAGACCTTAGACACAGGCTGAACCACAGAAAGGTCTGAGCTCCCAGACTGCAGCAGCCTACATGCTGGAGATAGGTTCAGTTTCCCCTAAACACAGCCCTTTTGTACAAGCATTGTTTTCCAGGCTAATCAGGGAGATTCAACCAGTCACAGCTTAGGTCATGTGGAGCCTGTGTAAGGTTATCAGCTCTGTAGCCTTCCATACCAACAACCGAGCTTTTAATTTCTGTCCTGTGGGATGCTCCACCAAGATATTCTACTCTAGAACTGAGGTGCTGGTGACCAGGCACATTTCTGCAAAGCCTGGAGTTGTATTGAATAGAGTTTTCTTTTCCAAAATAGAAAATCTCTCTGAAGACTGACAGATTCTGACAGTGTCAATTTATAAAAAGCACTATGACATGCATGTCAAAGTGGTGATGAAATTTGTTAAAAGTTTGTGCAAGGATTGAAATGTTTTGTCATTTACTGTAACCTCCATTTTAGTGTAGTCTTTCTGATGGCAAAGGACTGTGTCTAGCCTTCTGTTTCTCTGGCTGATACCCAGCTTATTGAGAAAGCTTTAATAATAGCATTTAGCTTTTACAGCATTTTTTACCTGAAGCTTCAAAGTACTTTACAGGAGTGGGTACTATGATTGCAATTTTTATAGACAGAGGAACAGACTGGGTTACACAGTAAATACACAGAAGAATTATGAGTAGCACTCAGTTTCTTATCTTTAGGCGAATGCGCTAATCATCAGCCAGATTTATCCTCTAGGAGAACAGTGGGAGATGGGAGGATCTAACAACAAGGGGACATAATTTTTGAAGCTATCTTTCCAGTGGTAAAACTCCTCCTGTTGCGATGCAAAGATGAACTATAGGCAAATAATAACTGATCTTTTTTTAGCAAAGATCAGTGCAAATGAAAGTTCAGCATGATGCACTGAATGCTTCCTGCCCTAATGAGGAGTTCTGCACCAATGTTCCTAATGATGAGCGAGACAGAGGCTTAGTGAATGTTGAAAGGGTTGGTTACGCTTTCCAGTTACAGGAGGGAGATGGGCTTCAAAGAGCACAAAGCAGAACTTGAACAAAGCAAGAACAGCATTTTCAAACTCAAAATAGTTCAGCATTTACAGCACTCAATGAAGCAGAAACTTTTTATTGTTAGATTAAGTCAGAGCAGATACTTCTATCCAACAGGTGGAAGAAGAGCAATGACCTCATCAAGTACAGATTCCTGCATAGGATCATGGGTGATGAAAAACTGCAAGTTCTGCCATATGATCTTCAGTACAAATGAAATTATAGTGTGTTATAATTGATGGCTGTGTGTTTGGACCTGATAAAAACTAAAACAAGCCCTGATTTTAGTAGTACAAGGAGGCAGAATAAATTAATTCTTGATGGCAAATGACAAATATTATTGTTGAATACATTTATTTTCCTTCTTTTGATACTACTTTTCCGTATCTTTTTGTACCTTTGGTCTAGTAACTGACTTTCATTTGGTGTTTTATTATCTATCTTTAGAATCACTTCTTTTCATACACTTCCTTTCAAACAAGTGGATAGTATGAAATGGGGTGCATTTTCCATTGTGTGTATTTTCCTAAAGAAGTCATCAACAGCCACAAAAACAAGGGGTTAAATTTATTGCTTAGAGTAGGGATCCCGTCTCCACTAGGGGGACATACAAATTAAAAAGAAAATTGAAAAGACACAATAAGTTTCAAACCCAAGAGGAATGTGATATTCTTGGGTTAAAAAAATATTACATCAAAAAGCAAAACATTGTACTCCATCCCCAAGAGTCCTGAGATCGTATTGAGATTATATCTGTTTTATATTTAATATGTGAACATAAGAGGAGTTTGTGTGTCATAGTGAGTAAAATAGAGAAGAATGTAAACTGTGACATTAAACATAAAGCCATAATAAAACTACCAGGAATATTTTTGAATACAACTTGCTACAGATATTAAAACTAACCAAAAGGATTTTTGTTTGAGCACAACAGAAACAGAAGCAAGATGGAGTATGCAGGGGTCATAGCTAACTGGGATGTTCCTGAGGAAGCACTCAGAGAAGACCAAGGTCCATTCACCACAGAGAATCACTGGGACTTTCCCACTGTAGAAAATTCCTTTTCTCTGGAAAAGTAGGACAAACCGTCTCAGATAAAATTGTCAGAAGATAACATTTCTGAGCAAGTCAACAGAATGAATAATAACAGTTGCCAAAAGCAGATAACAACAATGGTTGAAACCAGATGGTATTTACACAGAATTTCTAAAGGAACTCGAAAGGGAAATTACCAAAGTATTAATTGAGGTATGTAACTTATTGCTTAGTTTGCCAAAGGAATAGGAGGCAGTAAGTGTTCCTGTATCTTTTCCCAAAGTCTCCACTTCTGGCAGTTTTCAGAGATAAGATATTGGGCTGTGCAGCTCTTTGCTTTCAACTGGTATGGACATTCTTGTGTTCTTAACAATGCTGGTTGTTTGGAAACTAGAAAATGAAACCAAAAGAACATAAATGCCTCCCTTCTGTTCTTTATACGTAACTTTCAAATATACATGGCAATAAATGAGTTACTCTTCCTCTTGATAAAGTATGGATATTTAGGATCTAGAATAAAAGTCTCAGTGGCAAAATGATTAAATTAAAATACTTCCATGCTTCAGTTCACTAAACAAAATCTTAAAATAATCAGTTACCTTTACTTCACTTTCACATTCCTGCTCTCAGGAATATTTCTTTTTAAAGTGCTTCTGCAGTGCTATGTTCTTGAAAAACTGTGGCTTTTTTCTCAAAATAAAGACAATTTTTGAATGGAAAATATAGATTAATTTTGTGAATTGTTTTGATTTGAGTAACTCAGGAGAAATTTTAAATGCTACTTGAGTACATATATTTTGCAGTTATAAGAAACAAAAAAAACCCAAACAAATATTTAGCAGAAGCTAGAGTTGGTGATTAAAAATTTTCAGCTGTAACAGCAGAAACAAGACAAAATTAGCCAGCAGATAATTAAATAGGATTGCAGAGCATCTGTTCTCAGGGTAGGCTTGTGAGACTAAAGTTTAATTTAATAGCTCTTTATTCCAAGAATTTCTTTGCTTGTCTAGTTACAGAGGTTGCATGCATCTGGCCAGCTGTAGCTCTTTATATTTGTCCAACTAAATCTTGTCCTGTAAACATCAATTTCTTTCCATTAATTGCAAGGACTTAGTTTCCCCCAGGATTTATTTTTTAGTACACTTATCTTTATATCAGAAACATACTGCATAGCTTGCAACATTTTCTGTAGCTGGACACATCTGCTTCCATGACTTAAGGTGAGAATAAACCTCCAGCAATTCAACACAATGAGCCTTGAATTGGTGAAGGATGTGTTTATATTTTATGTGAAAGTAACAAAAATCTAAAATTCAGGTAAAGGTATCCAGTGACTTTCCCTTCTGTTTTCAATTCAAATAAAGAGGTTTGGAGGGGTTTATCCAAGGATAAGTGATGGATAGTGAGATAGGAATTTTGAAAATTATCATCTGATTACGCGGTCCACAGTCATTACACATAGCTCATTTAGGACATGTAGTGATATGGAACACAATGTTGTTCCCTTGGTCTTTTCAAGATGTAAGTAGTCTGATGTCAAGTGATATAGAAAATGCTAAAAAATCTCTGGCTTTGATTTAGATTGATTTGCATGCTAATACCAGAAACTGAAGAATTCATTTTATCTTATGCTTTAAAATCTGTTTTTCATAAAGACTGTTATTACAGAATAATTAAAAGCTGAAATACACTGAGCTGGTAGTAGAATAAGACTTTTCATCTAGAAATCACTGCATCCAGACTGCAGACTGAATCTGAGAACAAAGAGAATTACAATCGTTAACCTGTTTAAGAGGCTTTTCCAGTTTCATTTGTCCTCAGTTAATATTTTGGAACTAATATGTATTTTAAAGTTCGACTAATAAGGAAGTCTGGCATTTTGATTATGGGAGATGTTAGACAGAAAGCAAGGGGATAGTTGAGGGAAATGCAGAGGAGCTTCAGAGTTGCTCTAAAATATACAGGTCAACAATAGAGAAAAAATTGCCTCAATCAAAGATTAGGAAAATCAATCCATTATTAATTACAGTGTTACGATCACAATGTGCTGCTGATCAACAGGTCAGCTCTGTGTGATCCATTCTGAACAGCCCAACTCCTTATCCCCTGTGTTCGGAAAGCTGAATTTCAGCCTTAGAGGAACCACAGTGAGAACTGCACAGGACATGTACTGATAAAAGTGTGGCAGAGTAAGCGGAGGAAGGGTGACTTTCTGTATTTTCTGCTCATGTATTCCTTCCCAACATGCCTTAATATTTTGGAATGACCAGAGATTTTGTCATACCAAATTCTGATACCAGTTATTTTTCTACCAGCAATTTTCTAACCGATGTTTTTGGAACACAATAGAGGAAAATACAATAAATTTCAACTAGTCCAGATCCTTCTCTAAATAAAAATAGGTTTCACAGGGAAAAAAGAAGTGCATTTTTTTTGTTATCTTCAGATATATTCTGACTTTTCTCTCATAGTATTCTTCCTGCTTTTCTGGATTGCCAATGTACTTTGGAAGCCTAATACGTCCGTATTATTAAAAAATGAATCACTGTACATTTCATCTCCCATTTCTCTGTATTTTTCATTCCCTTTTTTATAATTTCAACATCTTTTTTCACTGTTATGCCATTTATATTTGCATCTATTTTTTCTATCTCTTAGAACACATTGAGTCATTAGGATATGCATTAATGTAGTATTAATTTCCTCTAAGTAAAACAGGTATCTAAATATTACTTTGAGTACAATTTGTGTGTTCAGGTTAATATTTCCACTTTGCAACAACATAAAAAGCTGAAGTCAAGTAACGTTATAAACTAAATCCAATGACTATGTGGAGAGCACATTTTCTATTATATCCTGGAGTGCCATCTCTATTTATGAGTTGTAGAAAACACAAGCTTTTGACTTGATTGGCAATTTGTAGTGATATATAAGACTAATTTTCTCAAACTGCTATTACAGGTTCATCATCTTATCTCTAACTGTAATTATGCAAACTTCCAAAATAATGCTGAGAACCCAATACGATGTGATATTAACTGAGCAATAAAAGTAGATCCATTAATGAGAATTGATAATATCAAAACACATGAAATATTACTCTTCATGGTGTTGAAGAGTTTTGTCACTGTTCTTGTTGCACCAAGAGCACTTGTTGCACCACTGGAGCCCTGAAGTGAAGAATTTTGTGGACTTTTTGGAAACTAAACTTCTAGTCATTCTGATTTCTTGGCCTTCTGAAACAAGCTGACTGTGGACTGAGTGGGCTTTCAGCATTTCTTAGGTTTGTTCGTGGCAGCTACACACAGGATATGCTGTCTGAGATGTAAAAAGACATCCCTGATAGCATCCCTTTTTCGAACTTGTAGATGTGATGTAAAAGCTTGTTCTGGTTGGGAGGTGAAAAAAATAAAAGGATTCTTACTGCCTTTCTCCTTTTATATTTGGGGCTTCTCTAAGAGCCTATGCAGTACAATGTCCCAGTTTCATTTTCAGCTCTGCTCTGACCTCTTTCCTGCACTGGGTCTTGCAAAAGGATTACAAACCACAGAGACAAGATGCTTTGCTTTTGTGATTCTCACCTTGCTTTGCAATAGCAGCTCTCTGCTACCAGATGGAGGAAAGGATTATTCTGAAGTTGCTCCAGGCATGGGGAGTATTTAAAATAATTGATTCTGGTGGTAGATACAGGACTGAAATAATACGTGTGAATGTTTTGCCGTTAATACTTAAACATAGATAATATCATGACAAACAGAAAGCTGTGAATATACATTTTTTCTGTGATAGGTTAGGGCATACGATCAGGAAAACCCTTCCGATTTAAACTCACCTTCATCAGCAGTACAGTCAGCTATGAAAGATTTCTGCATACATGTTTATAAAGGCTCCATGTGATGGTCTGAATTCCCTCACTGTTATTGATACATAATAGTATGTGTCATCCTATGCTTTATACAAACATAATTCCATTTGGTAATAATCTCTCCATATTCAATATGTATGGACAAATACTGGTAACCTAATGGCTAAACTGGCCTTTTTTCTTCCTGGTCATCTCTCCTCCTCTGCACTTGCCTTCCCTCTCTCTGCTGCTCCTGAAGGTTACTGTTTTCAAGCATATGTTTTAAAATAAGGATCCTGGAAGCCAGCCATAGTAGGACAAAACTGGACAGTGAGTGAAATCAAATGAATCCTAAAAGATGTATGTGTCCTTAGTTTGGCTACTGCTTGTCTGTGTTATTAAACTCTTCTCTGAGCAGCTCAGCCTTGGAGAAAGAAGGAGGTTTGGCATTGTTGCTCTTTACCATGTTCGTGGAATCCCAGACCCGATTATTGCAACGCAGCCTTCATTTGAAGACAGCTGTGACTTATAAAGGAGCGGTTGTATGTAAACAATGCCAATGCTTTGGACCCATGCATTTCTTTAGCGAAGTACAGTTAAAATGGGGTTTTGCAACAGAAAGTATCTGTTTTATTTGTTTGTTAGCTTGCACATCTCCTTCCTGGATCAGCTGCAGCATATAGGGACCTCCTTTGTTTGTGAAGCTGACCCAGCCTAAGGGAAATTTCCCAGGCATATGAGGCAAAGGCGAGACCTCAAGAGTGAGAGCAAGAGCAATGAATTGGGAGCCTGCAGATCAGGCTTGCCCTGTGAGACAGTGAAAAGAAACACAGAATAGAGAACCTGGCCTTATGTGGTGGAGGAAACCTTTCCAGTGACTGGAGGTAGCATATATTGTTAGTGGTGACTCAGAGAGCCCCTGAACTGATGGGAACAAATCCTGTCATCAAGCATCTTCCTGCAAGTACAAAGAAAGGTGAAGAGAGATATTCATATATCCTTCTTGGTGTCAGTATTTTTTACCTAATTACTTTGAGACTTCTCTATTTAAAATATTAAATATTCTAGTTTCTCCTCTAATACCACTTAACAGTGTGATCTTCAAATCTCTGTGGACTTTTGAGGGATATTCTTAGAAGAATAAAGTCTAGGTATGTTGATTTCAAAGGTCTGGCCACCCAGGGATCCTGCTGCAGTACATAATCCATAATCTAGTTAGAGTGCAAGCCCTTGGTTTGTCTCTGAGTGCTTATCTTCTGACTTGAGGAAGTTTTGCAATTTGTGCATTAATATGATAGAACCGATGCATGGTTGGCTGTTAGCTATACACTTGCTTGCTCGAACATCTAGGTGAACTAGCAGTTGCCATTCTAGAGCTATGGGATGCCATTCCTGCATAGGTGTCAGAGAAGCTTTTGTCACAAATAATATCCAGTGAGATGTTAATGCTGGTATGAATGTCAGAACACTGAACAACAGAATGATAAATCTGTCATTCTGTCAGAATGACAATATGAACAACAGATGGGTTGTAAGAATGGCAGGTGTTGTTGACATCTAGATTAACAGCAAATCCTCTAGCAGCTTTTCAGGATATCCAAAACAAAAAGGCATCCTAAAACCGGGAATGCCCTTTGACCACCTTGACACACACATCTTTGTATATGAATTTGAGACAGATCACCTGGTGCTTGTGAACATATGGACAAAATAGAGGGAATGAGGGACATAAATTTCATTTAAAAAAACCCACCTTTTTCTTCTTTAAGGTCCTTCATTACTTTTTTTGCTAGAGTTTTGTTATCTTTGCTATTGGAAATGTCTTTATTGTTGGGCTTCTCAGAATTTTTATGCTTATTTATCTCAAAAGGGTAATAATACTTATTTGGACTAAATGCTCTGGTCCTGATCCAACAAGGACCTTACAGAAATGTTCAGAATGATTGCTTCTTTTATTTGTTTTGCTGAATGAAATGTGTCAGTTGAAACATTGCAAACACTCTGGAAAAAATCTCCTATGATATAACATGAAAACACAGGACTATTTCAGGAAAATTATTATATAAAAGGCTTTTGACACAGGGTCACCTCCATTAATGGATAAATATGAAGTAATTATGAGCAAAGGAAGTATACCTTATAGCAAAATTAATATAGTAGTCTTTTGTCAACAAGAGCCTGAGTTGGTGTTTGATCTACGTTTAAAATATGTGTCTGTGTGTACTGTATACATATAGAATCACAGAATCACAGAATAGTAGGGGTTGGAAGGGACCTCTGTGGATCATCTAGTCCAACTCCCCTGCCGAAGCAGGGTCACCTACAGTAGGCTGCACAGGATCTTGTCCAGGCGGGTCTTGAATATCTCCAGAGA